>PNRO01000011.1_pt1 | contig 221389 bp, 212 predicted proteins | sample 7248581 | NCBI WGS metagenome assembly PNRO01 (sample SAMN08278401, study PRJNA427962) | Gut metagenome, whole genome shotgun sequencing project. | isolation source: gut content | host: Eisenia fetida | place: India:Sub Himalayan Terai region of Darjeeling | collected 2013-11-18 | reverse complement strand
TTTTAGACAGTTTGACGTTTTGGCGCTTGGCGCAGTGGCGGATTTCGGAGCACAAAACTGTCAACACACCACAAAAGTTGATGCGAGGTAGAATGTTCATTTAACCACGTCACCCGCCATTGAGCCAAACGCCTGTTATATGCCGGCTTTCTTGTCATTGTCGGTTTGCTTTGCTCCAAAATATGAGGTCTAAAAGTTTCAAGTCCGTTAGTTTGTCGTGCTGTAAAATTCCTTTTTTGTCCGCCTGTTTAAATTTTTCTCTAATGATTTTTATTAACTTTTTGTTGTCGGTCGCCCAATGTTTATACTCAACACTAATAATAAAAAACGAAATGAAAAAACTCTCTTTTTTAAGTCCGAAGTAATTCTTAATTGGATTGTCTAATGCACAATATTCGTCTGGTCGGAAGGTATGAACAAGTTTAGCGAAAAATGAACCAAGGTCTTTTTCTTTAAAGTCCTTTCCGTGTTTAATAACCGCTTTATTAAAAGTGTCAAAATAGAGTTGAGCTAATTTATCTGCACGAATATTTTTTAAGATTTCTTTTTTAAGTCCTTCAAGTTTATCAAGGTAGTTGTTGTCAATACCCTGAAGTGAATACCTTTTTTTAAACTGTCTGAAAAAGTCAGTTGAGCTGTAATAAAGTTCTTCGTTGTCAAGTGTCAAGAAGTAGTAGTCCTGAAAACCTGCTGAAACTTTGTCGTCAAGGTGCGATTTAACAAGGTCAGTTTTTACAATTTCGTCAATCGTCTTTTCGTTTATGTCAGCCGAAATACGGTCGTAAACTGTCTGTTTAAGTATGCTAATATATTTCTGTTCGTTGTCGTTCATTGTCGTCTTTTAAGCTGGCATATAACGGTCGGGTATATGCGAGGTTGGGGATTTCGGAGACGAAATTTTCAATCGAAGCACAATGACCCAAATCTTGCATATACCTTGTTAGCCGTTCGTTCTTTTTCCCACTAAATAATTTAAAATGAAACAAATAAAAGCAATACCAAAATTAGTTTTCGATAAGCACTTTACTGATAAAGAGTTTAAATATTACGATTACGCTTGTTTTATTTCGATACTTGATATTGATAATAATGAGCAAAAGTTTGATAAGTCAATAGATAATTTTCTACAAGTAAAAATGTGGGATATTGAAGAAGATTTGTTTGAAAATGGCGAGTTAAAATATGAAAAGCCAAATGATAATGAACTTAAAATGATAGTTGATTTTATCAATAAACATAAAGAAAAGTCAGTATTTATGATTCATTGCTCTGCTGGTATTTCTCGAAGTGGTGCGGTTGCTACTTTTATTTATGATAAATTCTTGTCAGAAATTGACAAAGAACAATTCAGAAGAGAAAATAAATACATAAGACCAAACCTTTATATTTTAAACAGATTGAAGTCTTTGGATACGGTCGTTTTAGAATGACGGCTAACGTTTTGGCGCTTGGCGAAGAAGCGGATTTCGAAGCTCAAAACTGTCTGCCAGCACTGAACTTGATACGAAGCACAACGTTTGATTTAACCACTGAACCCGCTTTTTTGCCAAACGCCTGTTAGCTGTAGGTTTTATAGTTTTTCAAGTAATTTCTTTTTCTGTTCGTTAAATTCTTCTTCTGATAATATTCCGTTTTCTTTCAATTTAGCCAATTTTTCAAGTTGGTCTAATACGTTTGGTTCGGAAACAATTGTTGTGGTTGTATTTTCTTTGGGTTGGGATAGTTTGTCTCGCACAAATTCTGCAAAACTTCTTGCAGATGCTTTTTCTACATTTTCAATTTTTGCGATGTTACCCGAAGTGTGTATTTTAATTCCTCCTAAAAGCAGTCCTGTTTCGTATTGAATTGAGGTGATTTTGTCCAATGGAAAGTCTTCAACTTTTAAACCATACAGCATTCCTTTGTCAACGAATAATAAACGTCTGTTTGTCGAAACCAAAATTCCTTGTCCGTTATTATAAGTTCCTTGTGCTAAGTTGTCAATAATCTCGGTCGGTGCTAAAATACTTGGAAGCTCATTTATTTCACGTCTTCCCAAGAAATTAGAAACACCACTTAATTTAAGTCCTTGAATTTGGTGTTTGATTTCGTTAAGTCGAGAGTTACTTTGTTCGTCTGAATTAACTTTCTCCTGTAATAAAACTTGGATGTCATTAAGAGAATGGTTTTTTAGTTTAAAAGCCACTTTTGGATTGATGTTGTTTATTTTTTTGAAACAAGATGAACAAACAACGCCTCCATCACTCAATTTTCCTGAGCCAAATGTCGGTGTATTCATAAATTTTAGTTCTGTCGAACAAAGGATACAATTTGCCATATGATTATTTATTTAGCGATTTTTTCAATGTCTGAGAATGATGCTTGAATTGGTGCGTCTTCACATTTTGGGTTGTTTACATTAAATATTGATTTTGATGTTCCGTTGACACAAAATATTTTGTCATTAGAATCAATCCAATAGCACCAATTTCCATCAACAATAACGCCTGTTCCATTCTCAATTGATGCAATTTTCACCTCGTTAAATGGAAGTTGATTACCGATTTTTTCCTTTAATAATTTTGTTGCCTTGTCTTTTTCGGGGTCGCTATTGCAAGAAAAAAGAACTGTCGTCAAGGTCAATATTGTAAATAGCTTTTTCATTTATTTTTATTGTTTTTGTCGTTGTATGTCGGTCTGTAAACTTACAGCTAACTTGTTTATACCCGAATATTCTCAACCACTTTTGTTTTGTTTTGGTATGTTAGGCGAAAGTTTTTGTTCTTTTTGTTTCGCATAATTATAATCGGGATAAAACAAATTTAATTGTTTTTCTTACATGTCAAAGGGATTGATAATATTTTTTAGTGAAGTGCTGCTCACATGTGTGTAAATCATGGTGGTTTTAGGGCTGCTATGTCCCAGTAAATCCTGAATGTATCTTAAATCGGTGCCACTTTCTAATAAATGGGTAGCAAAACTATGACGTAAAGTGTGTAAACTGATTCGTTTGGTAATGCCTGCTTTTGAAGCAACTTGTTGTAGTATGATTTGGGCACTTCTGCTTGAATATTGACCACCAAATTGTCCTTCAAACAGATAGTTTTTTGGTTTGTATATGGTATAATATTCTCTGAGTAATGTCAATACTTTATACGATAATAGTGTATATCGGTCTTTTTTCCCTTTTGCGTTTTTAATATGAATCAGCATTCGATGACTGTCAATATCACAGGCTTTAATGTTCAAGGCTTCACTGATTCTAAGTCCTGATGAATATATTAAAGCTAATAAAGTTTTGTGTTTCAAATTAGTTGTGACATCAATAATTCTAAAGACTTCTTCTTTACTTAAAATATTAGGTAAATATTTTGCATTTTTTGGTCGATGTATCAGTTCGGGGTCTATTTTTCGCAATTCAATAGTTTTAAAAAATAATTTAACGGCATTTACAATCTGATTTTGGTAAGAAGCCGATAAATTGTTTTTCAGGATGAATTCGTTATTGTAGATGACAACATCTTCGTTTATTATGTCGGAAATCTTTTTTTCTCTGTAAAATACCAAAAACGATTTCAAAGCATCACTATAGGTAGTAATGGTGTTTTCGCTATAGCGTTTAGAACGCAGCCATTGTTTAAAATGTTCAATGGCTTGTATTCCTTCGGAATTAGGCAGAGTTCCTTTTGACGGAGGTATTTTAAACCTCAGTCTGTTTTCTTCAGTGTTGGGCAAATGCCAGACTTTTAGTGTAGGATTCCATCTGGCATCTTCAAATTGTTTGATTCTCGCTATTAGTCTGGGGTCTTTTTCAAAAGAAACAGCAATGCGATTTTCATTACGATATTTAATCAGTTTTGCTTCCCATTTCATAATGTTTAGAGTTTAGGATTTGGTTGGCCATAAGATTAAAAAATGTACAGAATTAATGTATTTTGAATTCCGGTACATTTCTAATTTAAATTTGATTATTACCCGTTGGGTGCAATTATACGAATCGTCAGTTCGAGTGTTTTTTGTGCAGTGAAACGAAACAATCCCTAATATTCGGGAATATCGAGAACCATTTTGAAAGATAAATTCTCTTGTTCTCGATACAATTTTCAGAAAATGCTGTTCGCTTTTTCTGAAAATTTACTCGAACTGACGAGAATTTATCTTCGGCAACTAATTACACCCAACGGGTTGATTATTTTATACTTGTATTGATTGGATATCATAAAGTTACTATGAAAAAACATTTTTTTGAAGCTATTTTTCATGTTGGTAAGAAATGAATGTCCCTGATATAACCTGATATAAATTGACCACAAAAGTCAATTTATATCAGGGACGTAGATTAAGTTTGAAAGCGAAAGGTTATTTCAGATTATTTTTTTGAAAAAATTATGCATTTTCAAGTATAAGTTGTTTTACCAGTTTTCTCACGTTTGGTTCGGCTTTTTTTGCCGCTTTCAGCACTTCAATATGATTTACTTCATCAATGTTTTCTTCATCTCCCATATCGGTAATAACCGAAAGTCCAAAAGTTTCTAATTCCATGTGACGGGCTACGATAACTTCGGGAACGGTTGACATTCCGACACAATCGGCACCCAAAATACGAACCATTTTGTATTCGGCCAAAGTTTCAAAAGTAGGGCCTTGCAAAGCCAAATAGACGCCTTCTTTTAAATCAATATCCAATTTTGCAGCGATTTCTTTGGCTTTAGACAGCATATTTTTAGAATAAGGCTCACTCATATTGACAAATCGTGAACCAAAACGTTCTTCGTTTTTTCCTCTCAAAGGATGTTCCGGCATCATATTTATATGATCCTTAATTAACATCACATCTCCGACTTTGAAATTTGGATTTACGCCTCCGGAAGCATTCGATACAATCAATTTCGTAATGCCTAAATATTTCATCACACGAACCGGAAAAGTAACTTCCTGCATTGAATAACCTTCATAATAATGAAAACGTCCCTGCATTACGACTACTTTTTGATCTCCAATGTTTCCAAAAACCAATGCGCCCTGATGACCTTCTACGGTTGAAACCGGAAAATTGGGAATTTCGTTGTAAGGTAGTGTGAATTCTACTTCAATATCTTTGACAAAATTGCCTAAACCCGAACCTAAAATTACTCCATAACTGGGTTTAATATTGGTTTTTGACTGAATGAAACTAACGGTTTGCTGCACTTTTTCCCACATAATCTAAGATTGTTTTATCAAAATTTACTACACTACAAATGATTTTCTTTTAATCACAAATAAAACAATTGTTTTTCAAGATATAACACTTGATGTAGATATTTTTCATCTAATTACAAACTCTCTTAACGAGAACTAATCTTAAAAACAACACAATTAAGTACTTAATTACGTTATTTTGTCATAGTTTTGTACCGTTCATGATTATGAAATAATCATGAACAACAAGTTTATCGAACACCTATAACAAATAAATTTGATCTATATGAAAGTTATAAATTATTCTGATTTACGTATGAACCTAAAAAAATGGTTAGATAGCGTAACTGATGATATGGAAGAAGTTCTTGTAACCAGAAAGAACAACAAAAATCTGGTTGTAATCTCTCAGGATGAATACAATGCATTGACTGAAACTAATTATTTATTATCCGGAAAAAACAGAGAAGTGCTGTTGAAAGCAGTTGAAGATGTAAAAAACAAGGAAACAATACAAAAAAATCTAATTGAAGAATGAAACTCTCTTGGCATGCTCAGGCTTGGGAAGATTATCTTTATTGGCAGAAAACAGACAAATCCAAACTAAAGAGAATAAATGATTTGATAAAAGTCACAATCAGAACACCTTTTGAAGGAATTGGAAATCCGGAACCATTAAAACATGCTCTACAAGGATTTTGGTCAAGAAGAATTGATGGCGAACATCGGTTGGTTTATACATTGCAGGAAAATAATTTAATAATTGTTTCTTGCAGATACCATTATAGTTAATTCTAAAAGATAAGAAGAAATAGATCTCCATGCTATGATCGTCAAAGATCGTAGCTTTTTTATTTTCTATTGTTTACGGAATCTTTCAACAAACCCTAAAATCGCTTTATTGAAATTGTCTTTTCCTGAAAGGAATTCACTTTTTATAGGTAAATAAAATAATTGTTCTGCCGGAATTTGCCCTTTTAACCGGACATAATCTTTTTCGGTAGTAATAATGATTTTGTTTTGAGCCTGATGTTTGATTTCCAAAATATCTTTTTCGTCAAAATGATGATGATCCGGGAAAGTGAGACAAATGTCCTGAGACTGTTTTAAATGATTAAAAAACGGTTCCGGTTTTGCGATTCCGGCCAAGAGAAGTTTGTCTTTTTTTAGAATTTCTTTTACTTCCAGAGAATTCTTTTCCGAATAAATACAATCATCATAAGCAATACAAGAAAAATATAATTGCTGATTGACAGAAAGTTTGAGTTTGGTTTTAATTTTATTTTGTTCTTCATTAGAAAGATTTGGCGGACATTTAGTTACAACAATCACATTGGCACGTTGTGCTCCGTTTTTGTTTTCCCGCAAATTTCCTGTTGGCAGCATAAAATCGTCTGAATATAAATCGCCGTAAGAAGTAAGCAAAATATAAAAACCTGCTTTTGCTTTTCGGTGCTGAAAAGCATCATCGAGCAAAATAACATTCGGTTTTTCAGTTTGCGAAAGCAATTGTTCAATTCCGTTTTTTCTGTTGGCATCCACAGCCACCTGAATGTTTTTGAATTTCTGAAAAAACTGATAAGGTTCATCTCCCAGAATTTCAGCATTTGAAGTTTCATTTGCCAAAACAAAACCTTCTGATTTTCTTTTGTAACCACGACTCAAAGTAGCCACTTTGTAATTTGGAGAAAGCAAACGAATTAAATATTCAATCTGAGGTGTTTTTCCGGTTCCGCCCACGCTGAGATTTCCCACAGCAATTATGGGTAAATCAAAACTGTAAGATTTTAGAATGCCTTTGTCAAAAAGAAAATTCCGGATAGCGGTAATGAAACCATACAAAATGGCAAAAGGGAACAGTATTTTTCGCAATAAATTCATTTCACGAAAGTAATTATTCTGTCACTAATTCACGAATTATTTTCTTTGATTAGCAGAAAAACGATTTATCTTTGAGAAAACTTGTTTGAAAAGGATTATTAGTCAATTATTGATGAAATAAATAGAATATGAAAATTAAAGAAATACTTTCGGTACTCGAAGAAATGGCACCTTTGGCTTATGCCGAAGATTTTGACAATGTAGGTTTGCTGGTTGGAGATCAAAATGTTGAAGCAACCGGAGTTTTGGTATGTCACGATGCTTTGGAAAATGTGATTGATGAAGCAATTGCAAAAAACTGCAATTTGGTGGTTTGTTTTCATCCGATTCTGTTTTCAGGTTTAAAGAAAATTACCGGAAAAAATTATGTGGAACGAGCTGTTTTGAAAGCAATTAAAAATGACATTGCGATTTATGCTGTTCACACCGCATTGGATAATCATCAGAATGGAGTAAATAAGATTTTTTGTGATGCTTTAGGACTGGTTAATTCTAAAATTTTGGTTCCAAAACAAAATTTTATCCGAAAACTAATAACTTATACTATTCCTGAAAATGCCGAAAAGCTAAGAAATGCCTTGTTTGATGCCGGTGCCGGGAAAATAGGGAATTATGAAGATTGCAGTTTTAATTCCAAAGGAATCGGAACTTATTTAGGAACTGAAAACAGTAATCCTGTGATTGGTTCCCGATTTGAATTTGTAGAAGGAGAAGAAATTAAAATCGAAGTAACTTTCGAAAAATATCTGGAAAGCAGAATTCTGAAAGCGTTGTTCAAAAATCATGTATATGAGGAAATTGCCTATGAGGTGTATGATTTGCAAAACCAACATCAAAATATAGGTTTGGGAATGATTGCAGAATTTGAAAAACCGATGGAAGAAAAGGATTTTTTGTTGATGGTAAAAGAAAAAATGAAAGCAGAAGGAATTCGACATTCAGCATTTACCGGGAAGAAAATTCAGAAAGTGGCAGTTTTGGGAGGAGCAGGAAGTTTTGCGATTAAAAATGCTATTCGGGCTGGAGCCGATGCTTATTTGACTTCCGATTTGAAATACCATCAGTTTTATGAAGCCGAAAACCGACTTCTTTTGGCAGACATAGGTCATTTTGAGAGTGAGCGTTACACAAAAAACTATATTGTTGATTATCTTATAAAAAAAATGCCTAATTTTGCATTCATTTTATCAGAAGAAAATACAAATCCCGTTAAGTACTTATAAAATATGGCGACTACAAAAGAATTGAGTGTTGAAGACAAGTTAAGAGCAATTTATGATTTACAATTAATTGACTCAAGAGTTGACGAAATCAGAAATGTAAGAGGAGAACTTCCTTTAGAAGTTGAAGATTTAGAAGATGAAGTAGCTGGTTTGAGATCTCGTTCAGAAAAATTAAAATCAGATTTAGACGTTATCGAAGTGCAAATCAAAGAGAAGAAAAACGCTATTGATGAGCACAAAGAAGCTATTAAAAAATACACAAAACAACAAGAAAGCGTTCGTAACAACAGAGAATTCAACTCTTTGACAAAAGAAGTGGAATTTCAGGAATTGGAAATCCAATTGGCTGAAAAGCACATCAAAGAAATGAAAGCTTCTATAGAGTACAAAAAACAAATTTTGACTCAATCGAATGAAAAATTAGCTCAAAAACAATCTCATTTAGATCACAAAAAATCTGAATTGGATGCAATTATGGCTGAGACTTCTAAAGAAGAAACTTTCTTGACAGAAAAATCAGAAGAATTCAGAGCAGGAATAGAGTCTCGTTTATTGGCTGCTTACGACAGAATCAGAAACAGCGTTCGCAACGGACTGGCTGTAGTTTCTATTGAAAGAGGAGCTTCTGCCGGATCTTTCTTTACTATTCCACCTCAGACACAAGTAGAAATTGCTGCCAGAAAGAAAATTATTACTGATGAACACTCAGGAAGAATTTTGGTTGACAGTGTTCTCGCTGAAGAAGAAAGAGAGAAGATGGAAAGCTTATTTTCTAAAATCTAAAAAAACCAAGCCTTCTTAAACGGAGGCTTTTTTTATGAATAAATTAACCTATTTTTTATTTACCAAATCGCTGGGATTGTTCGTCAATTTTTTGTGGTTGTTTTCACCGAAAAGAGCGGTAGATATGGCTTATTTTCTTTTTAGTAAACCTCGTGAAGGCAGGTTTACAAATGAAAATATGCCTAGTGTTTTGAAAAGTACATTAAAGGAGACTTTAGTTCATAAGGATCAAAAATGTCAGACTTATATCTGGAAAGGAAATGATACTGTGGTTTTATTGGTTCATGGTTGGGAAAGTAATGCTTCTCGTTGGGAAAATTTGTTGCCATTTCTAAAAAAATCAGGATCTACCATTATTGCTCTGGACGCACCTGCACACGGACTGTCTGACGGAATCAATTTTAATATTCCCGAATATGCGGAGTTTATACATGTTTTGGCTCAGAAATACAATCCGGAATATCTTATAGGACATTCAATGGGAGGAAAAGCCTGTTTGTATTATCAGGCAACTTATCAGTTTCAATCGGTTAAGAAAATTGTTTCGCTTGGGGCTCCGTGCGATTTCAAAATTATTGTTCAGAATTATATTAATCTTTTGAGCCTTAATTCTAAGGTAGCTGAAGGTTTATATACTTATTATTTAGAGCATTTTAACCTTAAAATAGATGAGTTTTCAAGTACGGTTTATGCTTCTAAAATTATTGTAAAAGGATTGATTGTTCATGATAAAGGAGATACAACCGTTTTGCCCGAAGAAGGGAAAAAGATTGCTCAAGCCTGGAAAGATTCCGTTTTTATTGAAACCAAAGGGCTCGGACACGGACTTCATGGGGTTGAGTTGTATAAAGAAATGACCGAATTTTTATTTAAAGATTCGGAGTCGCAAAAATAATTGCAGAATAAAATTGAAATTGATTTTTATAAAAACATTTTTCAACTGAAAATATGGAAGAAAACCTAAAACGTCTCAATAAATTTATAGCCGAAACTGGATTTTGTTCGCGTCGTGAGGCCGACAAATTCATAGAAGAAGGTCGTGTGACTATCAATGGATCAGTTCCCGAATTGGGTACAAAAGTGAGTATTGACGATGAAGTGCGTATTGACGGAAAGTTAATAGTTGAGAAAAAGGATAAACCTATTTATTTGGCGTTCAATAAACCTGCCGGAATTGAATGTACGACCAATTTGGAGGTTCGCAATAATATTGTGGATTATATCAATTATCCTACCCGGATTTTTCCTATCGGGAGATTGGATAAGGCCAGTGAAGGTTTGATTTTTATGACCAATGACGGAGATATTGTTAATAAAATCCTGAGAGCAAGAAACAATCACGAGAAAGAATATACTGTAACGGTAAATAAGCCGATTACCGAAAGGTTTATTCAAAGAATGGGAAATGGAATTCCGATTTTGGATACCGTTACCCGAAAATGTAAAGTAGAACAAATCAGTAAATATACTTTCAAAATTATTTTGACCCAGGGATTGAATCGCCAAATTCGTAGAATGTGTGAATATTTGGGTTATGATGTTACGGCTCTGAAACGTATTCGCATTATTAATATTTCATTGGATGTTCCTGTTGGACGTTACCGCGAATTGACCGATGCTGAAATTAAAGAACTCAACCGATTGATTGAACCTTCGAGTAAAACAGAAGAAGCAAGTCTTCCGAAACCGGAAACACCAAAAAGACGAACCGATTTTACTCCAAGTTTCAGAAGAAATAGAAAATCTTAGATTTGCATTCAAATAGAAAAAGACCTTTACATTATAAAGCTGTAAAGGTCTTTTTTGTTTTAATGAATATTTCACTTTGTTCGTACTGTATTTATTTTGATGATTTCATGTCTTCTTTTTTTTGAAATTAGTATCGATTAAAAAAAACTTGTCGTACAAAAGTAAAGTGTGCTTGTCATTTAAAATATGTTTTGTATATTTACGTCAATTAAACTTTACAAATAATCAAATACAGTTGACAAATGAAAAACGAAAACAAGAATAAACAAATGAAAAAAGCGACAGGATATTTAGCGCTGTGGACATTATTGTGGGTAGTGTCGTTGGCATTGGCAACCTTTGGACCAAAGTTTCTCTGGAAGGAAAACAACACATGGAGTATTCTTACAATTGTGCTTAATACGGTTTTAGGGACAGGAATGATTTGGGCAAATATCAAATATCAGAGTGTTCTTGATGAACTTCAAAAGAAAATTCAATTGGAAGCCATGGGCATTGCTTTAGGAGTTGGAATTGTGGGTGGGATGAGTTATTCGGTAATGGATATTGCGAATATAATTTCAGGTCACGCAGAAATTGGTATATTGGTAATGTTAATCAGTGTTTCTTACTTGATAGCATTTCTCATTGGACAAAAACGTTACGAATGAAAAATAAATTAAAAGTACTTCGCGCAGAAAGAGATATGACGCAGGCGGATCTTGCCGATTCATTGGCAGTTTCCCGTCAAACGATTAATGCCATAGAGAAGGGAAAGTTTGATCCAAGTTTACCATTAGCATTTAAAATATCGAAATTATTTGGATTACCTATTGAAGAAATATTTGATAGCTCTGAAACGGAATAACTCATTTAGAAACAGAAAAGACCTTTACAAAATAAATTGTAAAGGTCTTTTTTATTGTGATAAATTTGGAAATACTTTTTTAATTGAACCGATTCAGATAAACAATCAAATCAATTATTCGGGAAGAATAACCCACTTCATTGTCGTACCAACCGACCACTTTTACCATTTTGTCAATAACAGAAGTAAGTTGGGCATCGAAAATACAAGAATTTCTGTTGCCTATTATATCTACAGAAACAATTGGGTCTTCTGTATAATCTAAAATTCCTTTCAGGTACGTTTGAGATGCTGTTTTAAAAGCAGCATTGATTTCTTCAATAGTAATGTCTTTTTTTACATTGAAAGTAATATCGGTCAAAGAGCCATCCGGAACCGGAACACGGAAACCGCAACCTCCCATTTTTTTATCCAATTCAGGGAAGATTTTAGACAAAGCCTTGGCAGCTCCTGTAGTTGTAGGTACTATTGAAAGAGCGGCACTTCGGGCACGACGTAAATCTTTGTGAGGCTGGTCATGCAGGCTTTGGTCGGTGGTGTAGGAGTGAACCGTAGTAATGTAGGCTTCCTCAATTCCGCAAAGTTCCTTAATGACTTTAATCATCGGAGCTGCATTGTTTGTTGTGCAACTGGCGTTGGAAATGATAATGTCGTTTCCGTCAAGAATAGATTCGTTTACCCCTAAAACTACTGACTTAATTTTGTCGTCTTCAGCCGGAGCTGAAAGAATCACTTTTTTGGCTCCGGCCAAAATGTGAGCGTTTAATTCTTCAAAAGACTTGTATTTACCGGTTGAATCAATAACAATATCAATGTTGAGTTCTCTCCAATTAAGATTTTTTATTTCTCTTTCGTGAAAAAACAAATAGGGTTTGTTGTCAACTATTATTGCGTTTTCATTGTGAGAAACTTCAAAAGGCAAAACTCTGTGAATACTGTCGTATTTAGTGAGATGTGCCATGGTCTTGTTGTCGGAAATATCGTTGATGGCAACAACTTCAATGCTAGGATGGTTTAGAAGTAATCTGAAAATATTTCTTCCGATTCTTCCAAAACCGTTTATGGCAATTCTTGTTTTCAAGGCTGTTTGGTTTATTTGTTTAACTGTTAAATCGTTTAATTATTTGGTTAATTTACAATTAAACAGTCAAACAATTAAACGATTTTACACTTAGTTTATAAAATATGTTTTTGAGCGTGGTATGATGAACGAACTAAAGCACCACTTTCTACGTGGCGGAAACCAAGTTCTTTGCCGTATTGTTCGTATTTGGCAAATTGTTCGGGAGTGATATACTCTTTTACCGGTAGATGTTTTTTACTTGGTTGTAAATATTGTCCAATAGTAACAATATCAACATTGGCATCGCGTAAATCTCTCATGGTTTGAAATACTTCTTCTTCTTCTTCACCCAAACCAAGCATAATACCTGATTTTGTTCTGTTGATTCCTTTTTCTTTTAAGTATTTCAAAACTGCCAGACTTCGGTCATATTTAGCCTGAATACGAACTTCACGAGTTAATCTACGAACCGTTTCCATATTGTGAGAAACTACTTCGGGATTGGCAGCAACGATGCGGTCTATATCTCTTTCTACTCCTTGAAAATCCGGGATAAGTGTTTCAAGAGTAGTGTTTGGATTCATTCTTCTGATAGCTTTTACGGTTTCGTTCCAAATAATGGAACCGCCATCTTTCAAATCATCACGGTCAACACTGGTAATTACTGCGTGTTTAATGTTCATGATTTTGATAGAACGAGCTACTTTTTCAGGTTCGTCCCAATCTACTGTTTCGGGTCTTCCGGTTTTTACACCACAAAAACCGCAAGAACGGGTACAGATATTTCCTAAAATCATAAAAGTTGCCGTTCCTTCTCCCCAACATTCTCCCATATTAGGGCAACTTCCGGAAGTACAAATGGTGTTCAGGCTGTATTTATCTACTAAGCCCCGGAGTTCGGTATATTTTTTACCAATTGGCAATTTAACTTTCAACCATTTTGGTTTAGCTATGTTTGTTTCGGCTACACCTTGGGTTTCAACCGGCAATTCTTTATCTAAAACAGATTCCATAGTGACAATTTTCAGACTGCAAAGATAAGTAAAGTTGTTTATTTCTTTATTCGTTTCTTTTGAAAGAAATACTTAAAGTATGGTTTTTTAATACTATTTAAATAAAATTTTTCTTACGAGAAATGAATCAAATTTTTATATTTACGGCAAAATATTCTCTTAATTTATTTTAAAAAACCTTAAAAAATGAAAATTTTAAAGAAAATCGCCATTGTCTTGGCTTTATTGATTGCAATTCCTCTTGTAGTTGCTTTGTTTGTGAAGAAAGATTATCACATTACCCGTGAAATTACCATTAATAAACCAAAACATGAAGTTTTTGAATATATCCGATTTTTGAAAAATCAGGATAACTACAGTAAATGGGCAATTATGGATCCTGAAATGAAAAAATCATACAAGGGAACTGATGGAACAGTTGGTTTTGTATCGCTTTGGGAAAGTAAAAATGGTAAAATTGGTGTGGGAGAACAGGAAATAGTTACTATTGTTGAAGACGAAAAACTGGAAACAAAATTACGTTTTAAAGAACCGATTGAGAATGAAGACGATGCTACTATAGTTTTGACAGAAGTTTCGGCCAATGAGACAAAAGTAGCCTGGACTTTTAAAGGAGCTTTTCCTTATCCGATGAATCTTATTGGTTTGTTTATGGATGCAGATAAAGAGTTTGGAGCTGATTTAGAATTTGGATTGAATAAATTGAAAACTATTTTAGAAAATCAATAGACATAGATTTAGAAAAGAAAAACCCTCGTTATTAAATAAATAACGAGGGTTTTTTATGTTTTTCCAATTAAGGATTATTTCATGATAGTTTGTTTTCTGTCCGGACCAACAGAAACAATTTTGATAGGCACTTCCAATTCTTTTTCGATGAATTCGATGTATGCTTTCAATTCAACAGGAAGTTGATCGTAAGAATTCATTCCGGTTAAATCGGCTTTCCAACCTTTCATTTCTTTATAAATAGGAGTGATGTTTTCTTCTTCAATGTTGTACGGAAGATGAGAAATAGTTTCTCCTTTGTAGATATATCCGGTACAAACTTTCAAAGTTTCGAAACCAGATAAAACATCGCCTTTCATCATCATTAATTGAGTAACACCATTTATCTGAACGGCATATTTCAATGCAACTAAATCAAGCCATCCGCAACGTCTTTGTCTTCCGGTTACAGAACCAAATTCGTTACCTACTTTTGCCATAGTAGCACCAGTTTCGTCAAAAAGTTCAGTAGGAAAAGGTCCGCTACCAACACGGGTAGTGTAGGCTTTGAAAATTCCGTACACTTCACCAATTCTGTTTGGAGCAATTCCAAGACCGGTACAAGCACCGGCAGCAGTAGTATTTGATGAGGTTACAAAAGGATAAGTTCCGAAATCTACATCTAATAAAGAACCCTGAGCACCTTCGGCAAGAATGGTTTTTCCTGCTTTTTGAGCTTGGTAAAGATATTCTTCACTATCAATAAAAGTCAGTTTTTTCAATTCTTCAATTGCTTCAAAGAATTCTCTTTCAAGTTCTTCCAAGTTGTATTGAATAGAAACATCATAGAATTTAATCATAGCCTCATGTTTGTCGGCTAAATTTCTGTAACGTTCTTTGAAATCGGCTAATTCAATATCTCCCACACGAATTCCGTTTCTTCCGGTTTTGTCCATATAAGTTGGGCCAATACCTTTAAGAGTAGAACCAATTTTTGCTTTTCCTTTTGAAGCTTCAGAAGCGGCATCCAGCAAACGGTGAGTTGGTAAAATCAAGTGTGCTTTTCTTGAAATGATAAGTCTTTTTTTGATGTTAATTTTGAATTGAGCTAAACCTTCAATTTCTTTTTGGAAAACAACCGGGTCAATAACCACTCCGTTTCCAATGATATTAGTAGAATCGGCGTGAAAAATTCCGGAAGGAATTGTTCTTAAAACGTGTTTGATTCCGTCAAATTCAAGTGTGTGTCCGGCGTTTGGTCCACCCTGAAAACGAGCAATAATATCATATTTTGAAGTAAGTACATCGACAATTTTTCCTTTGCCTTCGTCTCCCCATTGTAATCCTAATAATAAATCTACGGTCATTCTGTTGTATGTTATATTGTTGATTGTCTAAAATATTTACAAAATTCAATTATTCTGTTTTGTCTGAATCCGGCTCGGTTTCGGTTTTTTTCTTTGTGGCATAAAAATACAGCGAATGATTGTGTATTTCTATGTTGAAAATTTCCTCAATTATCTTTTTGATGTTATGAATGCGTGGATCGCAGAACTCAATTACTTCTCCGGTATCGGTCATAATAATATGATCGTGTTGCTTGTCGAAGTACGATTTTTCATAATGTGCCTGATTTTGACCAAATTGGTGTTTTCGAACCAAACCACAATCCAACAAAAGTTCTATGGTATTGTAAAGAGTAGCACGACTCACACGATAGTTTTTGTTTTTCATTTTGAGGTATAGGTTTTCTATATCAAAATGATCGTCGTTGTCATAAATTTCCTGTAGAATAGCATAGCGTTCGGGTGTTTTGCGATGCCCTTTGGTTTCAAGATAAGTTGTAAAAACGTTCTTTACAATTTCTTGATTTTTGCTGTTATCAACGGATGTTTGTGTCATAGCCGGCAAAGATAATCAAATTGTGGTATTGTTGAAAATCAAATTCGATTTTAGGATTTAAGATTTGAATTTTGAAATTTTATTAAGAATAAACTCGGGTTACTTTGTCAATACCTTCAATTTTTTTGATTTTATCGGTTAGTTTTTTCAAAATATCGATGTTATGCACAATAACAACTAACGAACCATGGAAAAGTCCGGCATTGCTGTTAAGGCTAATACTTTGAATATTTACCTGCATTGTACTCGAAATCACTTTTGTAAGTTTGTTGGTCAATCCCAGACTATCCATTCCTGTAATGTCAAGAGTTACTTTGAATTCCTGATTTTGAGAATCAATCCATTTAGCCTGAATAATTCGGTAGGCATAGTTCGATTGCATTGAAATAGCATTCGGACAATCTTTTTTATGGACTTTTATACCTTCATTAATCGTAATGAATCCAAAAACGTCGTCTCCCGGAATAGGATTACAGCAATTAGATAATTTATATTCTAAACTTGTCTGATCGGGACCAAAAACCAATAAATCATATTTGGTTTCTGTTGTTTGCTCGGAATTTTCACTTTTCAGTTTTGGAGCCGATCTCTTAATTTTGGTTTTGAAGAAATTCATAAACGCATTTTGCTTCAGGGTTGCATATTCCCTGAGCTGTGCATTGTCTATAGAACCTATACTGACTCTGTGATATAAATCAAGACTGGTTTTCAGTTTAAAGAAATTAACCAACTCATTGATTGTTTTTTCATTAAGAGATAATTTCAGATGATTCAGTTTTCGGCTTAAAATCTCTTTTCCTTCTTCGGCTTTTTTCTTTACATCTTCATTAAGTACATTTTTAATTTTATTCTTGGCTCTGGAAGTAGTTACATAATTGAGCCATTGAGTTGAAGGTTTTTGATTTAAAGAAGTAATTACTTCTATCTGATCTCCACTTTTGAGTTCGTAATTCAAAGGAACCAATTTTCCGTTCACTCTTGTTCCTCTGGTATGAATTCCGATCGAGGTGTGAATACTAAAGGCAAAATCGAGAGAAGTGGCACCTTTTGGTAATGATTTTATGTCTCCTTTTGGAGTAAAAACAAATATTTCTTTCGAATAAAGATTTAATTTAAAATCTTCTACAAAGTCAACCGCATCGGTATCTTGATTTTCAAGGGCTTCTTTCAACAGATTCAGCCATTTATCAAGTCCGCTTTCTTCGGTTGCTCCCTGTTTGTATTTGTAATGTGCTGCATAACCTTTTTCGGCAATTTCATCCATGCGTTCGCTTCGAACCTGAATTTCTACCCAACGGCCTTTTGGTCCCATAACAGTAATATGAAGTGCTTCATATCCTGTTGATTTTGGAGACGAAATCCAATCCCGGAGTCGGCTTGGGCTCGGACGGTAGTTATCTGTTACAAGTGAATATATTTTCCAGGCAATAAATTTTTCTTCTGCGGGATCTGCTTTATAAACAATTCGAAGAGCAAATTTGTCGTAAACTTCATCATAGCTTACTTTTTGAGTATGCATTTTTCTTCGGATAGAATAAATAGATTTAGGTCTCCCTTTAATGGTGTATTTTATTCCTTCGGCATCCAGTGATTTTTTAAGAATATTTGAAATATCTTCTATATAAGCATCTTGTTCTTCTTTGGTTTCTTTGATTTTACCGGTAATTTCCTTGTAAATTTCCGGTTCTGTATATTTTAAACCTAAATCTTCCAATTTGGTTTTAATGTTATACAATCCCAAACGATGTGCTAATGGAGCATAGATATATAAAGTTTCCGAAGCAAGTTTGGTTTGTTTGTAATCGACCATAGATTCCATAGTTTGCATATTGTGCAAGCGGTCGGCCAGTTTTATCAGAATCACACGAACATCATCGTTCAATGTAAGCAGCATTTTTCTGAAATTCTCGGCTTGAAGAGAAGTATTCAAATCGTTCTGAACTTTGGCAATTTTGGTCAATCCTTCTACTATTTTTGCCAGTTTGGGATTGAACATTTTTTCAAGATCTTTTACCGTAATATCGGTGTCTTCAACTACATCGTGAAGCAATGCTGCTGCAATTCCGGTGGCACCAAGACCTATTTCGGAAGCTACAATTTTAGCGACTGCAATTGGATGAAAAATATAGGCTTCGCCCGATTTCCGGCGTTGATCTTTGTGAGCATCTACAGCAACATCAAAAGCTTTACGGATTAATTTTTTGTCGTCTTCACTCAGGGTTTGATAACTAATGCGAAGTAATTCTTTATATTCCTTGGCAATTGCCTTGTTTTCTTGTTCTATTTCTTGTTCGGTCATTGTAGGGTCTTCTTTGAAATTCTAAAAATAGAATAAAGATTTGGACTATACAAGAGGAGTGAATAGTAATTAGTGCTTAGTCAAAAGGCAATAGAAGTTGCAAAGAGATAAAGTTTTTAAGTTTCAGAAGCGGATTGTTAAGGAAATATTGTTGTTTACAGCCTAAAGCTCACGGCTTATAACTTTAAGAAAATCCTCTCTGTCTTTTGGCTTCAAAAATTAAAATCGCAGCGGCAACCGAAACATTCATAGAATCGATGGCTCCCTGCATGGGAATAATGATGTTTTGGGTGGCAGCATCTCGCCATTCCTGAGTTAGCCCGGCAGCTTCTGTTCCTACAACCAAAGCTGTTGGGCTTGTATAATCTTGGGTGTGATAACTCGTAGAGTTTTGAAGTGTAGCGCAGTAAAAATTAATGTTTCTTTCTTTTAAAAAAGCAATAATTTCAGAAGTTGTTCCCGTGGCAATATTGTTGGTAAAAAGACAACCCACGCTCGAACGCACAATATTTGGGTTGTACAAATCGCCTCTTGGGTTGGCAATAATTACGGCATCGAGATTGGCAGCATCGGCGGTTCTGAGTAAAGCCCCAATGTTTCCAGGTTTTTCGGGAGCTTCCATGATTAAAATCAACGGATTTTCTGAAAGTTTCAAATCAGAAAGATTCAATTGTTTGCTTTTGGCAACTGCAATCACACCTTCGGTAGTGTCCCGATAAGCCAGTTTTTGATAAACGTCTTTGTTTATTTCTATTAAATCAGCCTCTTTCGAAAGTTGTCTTACTTCTCTTTCAGAACAAATTTCAGGAAGAAACAGAATAGTTTCCAGTTTGTAGCCTCCTTTTAAAGCAAGCGAAATTTCACGAAAACCTTCAATTAAGAAAGTACCGGATTGTTTTCTTGCCTTTGATTTTTCCTGAAGAAGAACCAATGATTTTATAAACTGATTTTGTGGACTGCTTATCTGTTTCAATACTTTTAATTGTTAATTTCCAGTTGGCTAAAGTAGCAAGTTTTTTTTTATTCTGAAATTGTATCTTTTGGATGATTGATAAAACTAAGATATGGTTTAAATTCGTGCCAAATTTTCAAAATTTATTGATTCTATGTTCGAGTTTTTAGAAGTTATAGCCGTAGTTGCACTTTCAATGTCGGGAGCTTTGACGGCATTATACAAAAGATTGGATCCTTTTGGCGTTTTTGTAATGGCTATGGCTACCTCATTTGGAGGAGGAACTTTGCGTGATGTAATGATAGGACGAACTCCTGTTTTCTGGATGAAATCAGAGAATTTAATCTATCTCTATGTTGCCATTATAGGATATGTATTGGCTATAGTTTTTAGAAAAAAGCTGGAATATTTCCGGGTTTCCCTCTTTTTGTTCGATACTATTGGCTTGGGAATTTACACCGTAGTAGGTATTGAGAAAGGACTCGGGGTAGGATTAGATCCTATTGTTTGCGTAATTTTAGGAACTATTACAGCTTGTTTTGGAGGAGTAATCCGGGATATTTTGTGTGCCGAAGTTCCTAATTTATTCAGAAAAGAAATATATGCAACGGCTTGTATTGTGGGTGGAATTGTGTTTTTTGTTTTGAGAAATTTCAATTTGAACGAAGATATACTTTATTTGACCACTTCTTTATTCATTATTGTGGTGCGCTTGTTGGCAGTAAAATACAATTGGCACATAGTTCCCGTAAAAATTGAGGATTAATTCCTATCTTTTCCGCATCAATTCAAACAGTCAACAGTGAAGTTTTATAAAGTCAGAACTTATATTTCTACCGATTATACAGAATGGAATGCTTTTATAGGCAAAGCCAAAAATGCTACCTTCCTTTTTCATCGTGATTTTATGGAATATCATAAAGACCGGTTTGATGATTTTTCATTGATGATTTTTGAAAATGAAAAATTAGTAGCTGTTTTGCCTGCGAATAAGAAAGAGAATGAGGTTTTTTCTCATCAAGGACTTACTTACGGAGGTTTGGTTTTTGCCGAAAGTTTTAAAGGTTCAGATTTAAATGAAATTTTAGAAGCTGTTTTCCAATTTTTAAAGGATAATTCAATTTCAAAATTGACTTTAAAACCTATTTTGTCATTTTATACTTCTGCGGATTATATTCAATATGAATCTTTTCTGATTCAGAAAAACGGTCAATTGTTTCGTCGTGATTTGAATTTGGCGATTGATTTTTCGAAACCTTTACAAGTTTCAAAAAGTAAGTTAAAACATTTTCGAAAAACAGTAAAATTAGGGTTGGAATTAAGGCAGGAAACCGTTTTTGATACTTTTTGGAATCAAATTTTGGAACCTCGTTTACAGGAAAAATATCAGGCAAAACCGGTTCATAATCTGAAAGAAATTACAAAATTGCATCACCAATTTCCGGATAAAATTTTACAATACAACGCTTATTTTGAAGGAGAATTACTCGCCGGAGTGACTTTGTTTCATTCCGAAAAAGTAATTAAATCTCAGTATGGAGCAACCAGTGAAAAGGGAGAAAAACTTCGTGCGCTTGACTTTATATTTATTTCATTGATTGAAAAATACAAAGATTCGGTCAATTTTTTCGATATGGGAACGGTTACTGAAATGAACGGAAAATCATATAATAAAGGTTTGTTGCAGCAAAAAGAAGAATTGGGGTGCACTATTTACAATCAAGATTTTTATAGTATCGAATTATGATAAAATTCCTCGATTTAAAAAAAATAAATGCTCCTTATGAAGAAGCTTTTCAGAATAAACTGAAAGATCTTTTGCATAGCGGTTGGTATATTTTGGGAAAAGAAGTTACAACTTTTGAACAGCGTTTTGCTGAATATTGCCAATCAAAATATTGCGTGGGAGTAGGGAATGGGCTAGATGCTCTGACTTTAATTTTTAAAGCATATATAGAATTAGGGATTTTACAAAAAGGAGATGAAGTTATTGTTCCGGCAAATACTTATATCGCCAGTATTTTAGCGATTCTTCATGCCGATTTGGTTCCGGTTTTGGTCGAACCCAAATTAGAAACCTACAATCTGAATCCTGATTTAATTCAGGAAAAAATTACTTCAAAGACAAAGGCCATTTTAGTTGTCCATCTTTATGGTCAATTGGCAGAAATGGATAAAATCAACACAATTGCAAAAGCTACTAATTTGTTGGTTATTGAAGATGCAGCTCAGGCGCACGGCTCAGAAATCGGAAATCGGAAATCGGAAATCGGAAATCCGAAGGCTTTCAGTTTTTATCCCGGAAAAAATTTGGGTGCGTTAGGAGATGGAGGTGCTGTAGTTACCAATGACGAGCTTTTAGCAAAAACGATTCGTCAGCTTCGAAATTATGGTTCTGAGGTAAAATATTATAACAATTATGTTGGTTTTAATTCCCGTTTGGATGAATTACAGGCCGGATTTCTGAATGTGAAATTACCTCATTTGGATGAAGAAAACGAAAAAAGAAGACAGGTTGCCAAAAGATATTTGGCAGAAATTAAAAACAATAAAATAAGCTTGCCATTTTGGGATTATTCTAATAATCACGTGTTTCATTTGTTTGTAATCCGAACCGAAAATCGTCCCGAATTACAAGATTATTTGCAGAAAAGCGGAATAGAAACCATGATTCATTATCCTGTTCCTCCACACAAACAAAAAGCTTTAAGAGATTTCAATCATTTGAATTTTCCTGTTACCGAAAAAATCCACAGAGAAATATTGAGTTTACCAATAAGTCCGGTTATGACTGGGGAAGAAGTGAGTTTTGTTGTTGAAGTTTTAAATCGTTATTAGATGAATTTCGTAAAACAACTTGCTGCCAAACCTCTTTTACGACTGACTTCTCTCAATGGAATAAGCATTCTTATAAAAATTTTCATTGGATTTATAACCTCAAAGATTATAGCCATTTTTGTGGGGCCTAGTGGAATGGCTTTGGTGGGGAATTTGCGTAATTTTTTAACCACTATCCAAGCGGTTTCCACATTGGGTTTTGAAAGTGGCATCGTAAAATATGTAGCAGAGCAAAAGAATGATTCAGTCAAATTGCAACAAACACTTTCTACGGTTTTTATATCGGTTTTTGTAGTTTGTGGCTTCATGAGTTTGTTTTTATTTTTTTATTCAGATTCGCTAAATACGACTGTTTTTAGCAATCAAGATCGATATGGTTTTATCTTTAAAGCCTTGGCTTTTGCTTTGCCGTTTTATATAGGTAATATTTATTCATTGGCGGTAATTAACGGATTTGGGAAGTTCAAAAATGTTGTTTATGTCAATATTATTGGGAGTTTTGTAGGCTTATTGGTTTCTGTATTATTGATTATGAATTATAAAACCGAGGGAGCTCTGCTTTCAATAATCATAACTCCATCTTTATTATTTGTTGTTTCGTTTTTTTATATAAGCAAAGAAATTGCAGTTTTGAAAGTGATTGGTTTTAAGTTTTTTAATCAATCTGTTTTAAAAAGGCTTTCGTCTTATTCATTGATGGCGTTGTTCTCGGCAATTGTGGGACCAATGATTTATTTGGCAATTCGTCAGAATATTATTTCAACTTTAGGAACCGAAGAAGCCGGGTTTTATGAAGCAATGAATAGAATTTCGTCGTATTATTTATTGTTTGTGACTTCGGTTGTTAGTTTGTATTTCTTGCCCAAATTATCAACAGCCGATTCATTACAGCAGACAAAATCCCTTTTTTGGAAGTATTATAAAACAATTCTTCCTCTTTTTTCGGCAGGTTTAATTTTGATCTATTTTCTGAGAGATTTTATTATTGATATTCTTTTTACCAAGGAATTTCTTCCGGTTTCCGAATTGTTTTTCTGGCAACTTTTAGGAGATGTATTCAGAGCTGCTTCGCTAATTCTTGGAATTCAGTTTTATGCAAAAAAGCTAACCGTTGCCTATTTGATAACCGAAATATTTTCGTTTTCAATTCTGTATTTTGGGTCTGTTTATCTGATTTCTATCTTCAAAATTGAAGGAGTTGTTATGGCCTATGCCTTGACTTTCTTTTCTTATTTACTTGTTTTAGGAGTCTATTTCAGGAAAAGTTTGTTTTCATAAATATATTGTCTCTAATGCTAAATAATTTCTTTAATTCAAAGCTATTTTTCTTCACAAACGATATTTATATCAAAAAACTGGTTTTCTACGGATTACTGTTGAGGTTTTTAATCACAGCCATTTTTTATACCAATATCACGATATTTCCCGATAGCGGAAGTTTTATGGAATTGGCCGAATATATGTTGAGGTTTGATCTTTCGGGTTACATCGGAAAAAGAAGTCCGGGCTATTCATTTCTGTTGTTTTTAGCTTTTGGCCGATGTGCTGTTGCTGTTCTCTACCAGTTTTTTATAGGTGTTTTTACTTTTGTAATTGTATATAAAACAATTGTCAATCTCAAGTTTTTAAACAAAAATAGTTTTGTATTAACCATCTTTTTGCAAAGTTTTCTGAATGTTTTTTTCTTTGAAACAAGCATACTTATTGAAACATTATCCTTGTTTTTCATGGTTTTACTGATGTATGAAATTTCAAAAGGCTATTTGGAAAAAAGCAGTTTTAAAACCGATTTATGGATGGGATTTATATTAGGTTATTTGGTTTTAATAAAACCGTTTTATGCTTATATAGGTTTTCTGGTTTTTGGTTTATATGTTTTGAATGATTTTAAATGGAAAAAACTCATTAGCCAAAAACTGATTATTCTGATTTTTCCTTTGATGGCTTATTTTGGGTGGTCTTATGTCAATAAAATCAATACCGGGCACTTTGTTTCTACTACTTTCGTTGGTTTAAATATTTCTCAAAACTGTGTCTATTTTGCTGAAAAAGGCCCCAAAAAGTATGACTGGATTATGAAGCCTTATGTACAAGCCAGAGAAGCACGAGCAACAGAAAACAAGAATCTGGCTATGTCTGTTTGGGAAGCCGAAGACAAAGAATTGAAATATAAAATGCCCTATTTTCCTGATTTGTCGGCAGAGTTAGGGAAATATGCAGTAGAAACCATTAAAATGAACCCAACATATTATTTGAAACAGGTGATTTTTCGTTCCTGGTTCGATTTCTGGAAACCCTGGATTACTTGGGAATATGATGAGTTCAATTTTAAATATGCTAATAAACCATTTTTGTTGGTTTGGTATTTTCAGGCGTTGATTCTCATTACATTCAATTTGCTTTTTATGGGAATTACTTTTGGGAGCATCAGAGATTTTTTCAGAACAAGGAAAGTAAGTTTTGAATTTTTCGGACTTGTATTGGTTTGGGCTTCGTCTATACTTCAGGCGCTGGCAACTTACGGAACCAATGCCAAATACAGATTTCCGTTTGAATTTATAATTTTTCTGGTTGTAATTCTCTTTTTCAGAAGGAAGAATTGGATTCCCAAACCATTACATACTTTTTTGCAATAGAAATATAATGGTGTTCTTTTTCGATAAATGCTCCGGCTCTTTTTCCAATTTCAACTATTTCGATTGGATTTTCAATTAAAAAAGAGAGTTCATTTACCAGATAATCAACATCAGGAAGCGCATTGATTGCAACTTTTTCGGTCAAATTATACTGTTTTTCAAAATCTTTTTCGGCTCCGGTAAAAACCACTTTTCCTTTTGCCATTGCTTCCAGTGCATTGTAACCTTGGTCAAAACCATAAACCTGATCTAAAAGAATGTGGGCTTTGTTGTACAAATTAATATATTCTTTGTAAGGAATATTTTCGGTAATAATAATTTCTGTTTTCTCGGAATATTTTTCTTTGATGATTTCAAGGGCTTTTTCGAAATAAACAGTTCCTTTTTTAATTTCGCTAAGCCGGTTGATTCCTAAAAAAATAATGATTTTGTCAGAAATTTTAAGTTCTTGAGCTTTGATTAAATCGGTGTTTACCGGATTCGGAATAAAATGCGTTTTGAAATTCATTTTATCCATCGGAATTTTATAATCCAAATCGGAAACAATCAGGTTTTGACAATTTTCCTGAAGCCAATTGAATGTTTTTCGATAATTATTTTGAGTGTATTTCAAAGAATATCTGAATTCTTTTTTGGAAAAACCGCCTTTTAAATAAGGCGTCAGAATAGAATAAGGCAATTCGTTTTTCAGTAAAAAATCAATGATGGGAGTTTCTTCTCCGCAAATCAAAAGACTTCGGTTTTTAATGTTTTGAAATATCCTTTTGTATAAAAACCGATTCAAAAAAGGAAAGCTTTCAATAGCATTTGAATTAATAAGTTGAACGTGGTCGAAGTCTTTTAGTTTTGGCAACAATAAATAAAAACGCAAGCCTCTTTCAAGTTGAGCTAAATCAATTTTTGTTAATCTAAAGATGAGGTTTTTGAATTTACGATTCATCCAATAATCTAGAAAAAACGAAGGATAAATAGAAAAATCGACTTGGTATTTTTTGAAATTATCGCCTGTGCCTACAATTGTTACCTCGTGTCCAAGAATATTTAAACCTTCTTTGAGAGAATTGTGTAACCGACTGTATTCGCCAAGCAATAGAATTTTCATTAACCAAGTAATTATATATATTTGTGTAAATATAAAAACAAATTGGAAAACGCATTCAAAAAGGAAAATTTTGAGATTTTAATTTCTACGATGAACAGAAGTTCTTTAGATTTTTTAATTCCGATGTTTCCTTTTAAACATTTTTCAAATTTCAATATTTTAATAGTCAATCAATCGAAAGAAAGTATATTGACTTCCGGTTTTCCTTCCGTAAGAGTAATAAACAGTACAGAATTTGGACTTTCTAAAAGCAGGAATTTAGCAATCAATAATGCCAAAGGAAAAATTTGTCTTATAGCCGATGATGATGTGGTTTACAGAGAAGGTTTTGAAAATGAGATTTTAATAGCATTTGAGAAACTTCGCAATTCTGCCATTATTACCTTTAATCATCAACGATTTGGCGAAGAGTTTCCAAGACGAAAGATTAGAACGGAATTTCAGCATGATTATAAAAGTATCAGAGAAGTTTGCTCAATCGAAATCGCTTTTAATTTGAGTGAAATAAAGAAAAATCAAGTATATTTTGACGAGAATTTTGGTTTGGGTTCTTATTTTGAAACAGCCGAAGAACTTTTGTTTTTGAGAGAAGCATTGCATAGAAAGTTGAAAATATATTATAATCCATCAGTTATTGTTTCTCATTCGTTGCATTCTTCGGGAGAAATGGAAATAACCGATGAATTGATTTATGCCCGATCGGCTTTGTTTTGTAAAATTCATGGTGTTTTTGTTCATCTGAAATTACTTAAATATTTGTTTTCTCTTTTCAGAAAAAAACAATTAAAACTCAAAGAAATAGGACAGAAGTGGCGAATAGGTTTGGAAGGAATTAAGAAATATAATGAATTGACCAAGTCTTAAAGTCAAAAGTCTTAAATAGATAAAAAAACATGGAATTTAGAATCATAGAATTACCAAAAATAGAAGACAGAAGAGGAAATCTTTCAGTAATTGAAGGAGCAACAATTCCTTTTGACATAAAGAGAGTTTATTATTTGTATGATGTTCCCAGCGGAAGTACAAGAGGAGGTCATGCACATATTAAACAATTGGAATTGTTAATTCCGTTGAGCGGTAGTTTTGATGTTATTTTGAATAACGGAATTGATAAAGAAACCGTAACTCTCAACAGGCCCAATGAAGGTTTGTTGATTCCGACAGGAATTTGGCGTGAACTGGAGAATTTTTCTTCGGGTTCGGTTTGTTTGGTTTTGGCTTCCGATGTTTTTGATGAAGAAGATTATATTCGAAATTTCGACGATTTTATCTTATATAAAAACAGAAGAACCTAAGCCTAATTCGGCAAGAATTCTCTTAACTATAATTAATTGTTTTAAAACAAAAACAGGGAGTTTTAGTATAATTCTCTTTTTAAGGCTTAAATCAGTTTTATCAATGAGGTTGTAATATTCTCTGAAAAGGGCTTTATTTCCTGATATTTTAGACTTGATGGCCAAAGTAAACCGGTTCAGGTCGATGAATCTTCTTAAATCAGGATTTCTTTTTTCTTCTTCCAGAAATTTTGTAAAATTCATTCCGTTGCTTACTGTTGCAGAACTCTTTGAAAGACTTTTTGCATCATATACATATCGGGCCAAAATTTTCCATGAAAATAAAACAGGGTAAAACAAACCAACTCGAATCCATAAATCTACATCCTGACCACTTTTGATTTTCAGATCAAAATCACCCATTTTTTCAAATACACTTTTGTGAAAAACAGCACAAGAGGTCCAAAGAACGGATTGTTTTAAACTGGCTTTGAAATAATCGACCACTTCATAATCGTTTGTTTTTTCGATTGAATAATGAGCCGGAATCACTTTTTTGGAAGTTTCGATTTCTATGGCAGCCGAAAAAACTTTTTGTTTCGGAAATTGTTCAATGGCAGTAAACATTTCCTGCAAAAAATGAGGATACCAATAATCGTCGGCATCCAGGAAAGTTATGAAATCAGAATTTGATTTTTGAATTCCCATATTTCTGGCTGAAGAAACTCCTCCGTTTTCTTTTGAAAAATAACTGATTCTCGAATCGTTAAAGCCTTTTACTTTTTCTTCGCTTTTATCTGTAGAACCATCGTTTATGATGATAATTTCAAAATCAGAAAAGGTTTGATTCAAAACACTTTTTATAGTATTTTCAATAAAATGTTCTTTGTTGTACAGCGGAATAATAACGGAAAAAAAGGCCATTTGTTAGTCTTTTAGGATATAATCGAAAATAGAATTCCAATCATTCAGTTGAGAATCTTTTTTGTATGGATAGCTGTTTCCTTGGTATTGAATGGTATTGTTTACATATTCAGTAATTAATTTTGCTAATTCTTCCGGACTATCGGCATCGAAAAAAGAGACTTTGTCATATTTGCCAATTGTTTCTTTTGCATGAGGCAAATTGGCAGCCAAAATAGGTTTTCCAAATGCTTTGGCTTCTGTCAAAGGCAAAGCAGAAGATTCCAGTTTCGAAGGAAAAAGCAGGCAATCCATACTTTTATAGTAGCCAAAAACTTCTTCGAGACTAATTCTTCCTGTATAATTCAATTCAGTGTTATTATAATTGTCAATTATAAAGTCGGCATATTTAGAATCTCCTTTGGCAAGAGTAAGATGTATTTTTATTTTGTTTTTAATCTTTTTGTCAAGAAGTTTTAGTGCTTCACCAATAATTTCAATGTTTTTGTAGCTTCTTGGAATTAAAGGATAAAAAAAGTGAATCTTAGAATTGTCTAAAGTAACTTCTTTTATGTCGGTTTTAGATATAAATTCAGGTTGGCAGACAATTACATTGTTTATTCTGAATAACGATTCAAATTCTTTTTTAATCCAGTTTTGCTGAACAAAAACAGCTGAGTTTTTTCGGATATTAATCCTGAAAAGATACTTATACAATATAGAAAACACACCTATTTTATAGTCGAATTTCCAATCTTTAAATGTTGGTTTGTAAAAAATAGTGGCATGATGGCAATATACAAAACGCTTTTTTGCAACTACATTCGGGCTGACATCATGGAGAGAAAGCCAAACATCGGGCTTTATTCTTTTTGAGAGTTTTTTGAAATAGAAATATTCGTTATAAATTCTGGAGAACCAGGATCGTTTTTCTTTTGAAAAATCTATATATTCAACGTTTGGATAGTTGAATTTTGATTTGTTGCGAACAAGAGCAACGACTTTTAGATCGTTGTTTTCTGAATAGGCAGACAGTTTTTGGAGACAATTGTCAAGGATTGTAAAAATGCCTCCTTCAATCATATTGATGCCCGAAATAACGATGGTTTTTTTCAACTATTTTGAAATATAGTACAGTTAATAAAAGTTAAATCAAGGATATTAAGAAGTTCTTTGCACTACTTCAAAGATGGTTCCATTATCACATTTGAGTGTTTTTGAAGGATATTTCATCAAAAGAGCATAATCGTGAGTAGCCATAAGAACTGTTTTTCCGTTGGCGTTTATTTTTCTAAGAACTTCAATCACTTCCACGCTGGTTTTTGGATCCAGATTTCCTGTTGGTTCATCGGCAAGAATCAGTTCGGGATCGTTAAGAAGAGCGCGTGCAATTGCAATTCGTTGTTGTTCTCCACCCGAAAGTTGGTGAGGCATTTTCTTAGAAAAGTTCTTCATATCTACTTTTTCAAGAACTTCATTGATTTTTTCCTGCATTTCGTTTTTGTTGGTCCAGCCGGTAGCTTTCAAAACAAAAAGCATATTATCGTTAATATTTCTGTCCGGAAGCAGTTTGAAATCCTGAAAAACAATTCCAATTTTTCTTCTCAAGAAAGGAATATCTCTTTCTTTCAGAGTTGCCAAATCAAAATCGACTATACTGCCTTCACCCTCAGTTAGAGGTAAGTCGGCATAAAGTGTTTTTAATAAACTGCTTTTCCCGGAACCTGTTTTCCCGATTATGTAAATAAAATCACCTTCTTTTACCTCCAGATTTATATCTGATAGTACAATGTTTTTTTCCTGATAAATATTTACGTTTCGCAGATACAGTATTGATTTCGACATAATATTGGTTTGTTTACCGCGTAAAAGTAATAAGATTAGAATTGGTATTCAAAATATTTTTAAAGTTGTTGAATCGTCTTGTTTCTTTTTAAAATCCTAAATCTCAAATCCCAAATCTTAAATCTAAAATTGATATATTTGGATTCTTAAACAAAAAAGTATGAATAAATCTTCTTGGTTATGGCTGTCAATGCTCTCTGTTGGGGCAATTTCAACCGTTTCAGCCCAACAATCGGCAATATATACTTACGATTTAAAAGACTACAATCGGGCAATTGAACTTTATAAAAACAAGCAATATCTTTCGGCTAAATTAATTTTTGAAAACGAATTTCAAAATATTACTAATTCAGATACTCAGGCTGAATGTACTTATTACATTGCCACTTGCGCCATTCGTCTCAATCAGTCTGATGCCGGTAAACTGATGGAGGAGTATATTAAAAAATATCCAACAAACACCAAGCAAAATCAGGCTTTTCTCGAAATGGGATATTATAGTTTTTCGCAAGGAATGTATAAAGAGGCTTTGGATTGGTTTGAAAGAACTGATGAAAATCAGTTGAGCGAAGATGAAAATGCGAAATATTGTTTTCAAAAAGGATATTGTCTTTTTGTAGCCAAAAACAGAAAAGAAGCAGTGAAATATTTTAATAAAGTAGCAAATTCGCCGGTTTATGGAGCACAATCTAAATATTATTTAGGTTTTATGGCTTATGAATCTGACGATTACAAAGAAGCTTATAAACAGTTTGAACAGGTTTCGGGAGAAGAAAAATACCGTGAAAAAATGTCTTATTTTCAGGCGGACATGAGTTTTAAATCGGGCAATTTTGAAAAAGCGATTGAATTAGGTCTTTTGGCTTTGCCTAAATCTTCGGCTTCAGAAAAATCAGAACTCAATAAAATCATAGGCGAAAGTTATTTCAATCTGCAACAATATGACAAGGCAATTCCGTATTTGACCGAATATAAAGGTCATGACGGGAAATGGAATAATACCGATTATTATCTTTTAGGATATGCCTATTACAAGCAAAATAATTATGAGAATGCCATTTTGCAATTCAATAAAATTATAGGAGGCAATGATGTTGTTGCTCAAAATGCTTATTATCATTTGGGTGAAAGTTATTTGAAAACCGAAAAAAAACAACAGGCTTTGAATGCTTTTAAAAATGCTTCGGAGATGAGTTATGACTTAAAAATTCAGGAAGATGCCAATTTGAATTACGCAAAATTGAGTTATGAAATAGGAAATCCTTATCAGTCGGTTCCCGATGTTTTGTCGGCTTTCATTGAGAAATATCCGTTGAATCCTAACCGGGATGAGCTTGACGGATTGTTGGTGAGTTCTTTTATTACCTCAAAAAATTACAAAGGAGCTTTAGAATTATTAGAAAAAAACAAAAAAACTCGTAACAATTCGGTTTACCAAAAAGTTACTTTTTATAGAGGTTTAGAACTTTATACCGACGGAAATTATCAGGAAGCTCTGAGTTTGTTCAAAAAATCGATTGAGCAACCAAGAGATCCTTTTTTTACAGCACGGGCTACTTTCTGGAAAGGAGAAGTTGAATATGTTCTGGATAATTTCAGTGAATCTTTATTGAGTTTTAAAGAATTTATTGAAATTGAAGAAGCCAAAAATACTCCCGAATTCAAGAATGTAAATTACAATTTGGCCTATGCTTATTTTAAATTGAAAGAATACGATCAGGCAGCAACCTATTTTCAGAATTTTGTAACAACAACTAAACAAGATAAAATACGTTTGAACGACGCTTATTTGCGTTTGGGTGACGCTTATTTTGTTTCTACCAAATATTGGCCGGCGATGGATGCTTACAATAAAGCTATCGAATTAAAAACGGTCGATGCTGATTATGCTGCTTTTCAAAAAGCAATCAGTTATGGATTTGTAAACAAAAACGATAGAAAAATCGAAGATTTGAATCGTTTTGTCTCTACCTATACAAAATCACAATATTATGATGATGCTTTGTTTGAGTTGGGTAACACCTATTTGGCAGAAAAGAAAAATGATGAAGCCGTCAAGATTTATGATAAAGTCATTACGGTAAACAAAAACGGAACTTATGCCGTGAAATCAATGTTGCGCCAGGGGTTGATTTATTATAATTCGGATAAAAATGAATTGGCTTTGGCCAAATTTAAAAAACTGGCTGCCGATTATCCGAGTTCGCCCGAAGCGGTTGCGGCAGTTGCCACAGCCCGCTTGATTTATGTTGACCAGGGAAATGTTGACGAATATGCCAGTTGGGTAAAAACGCTTCATTTTGTTCAGGTTACCGATGTGGAACTGGACAACGATACTTATGAAGCAGCCGAAAAGCAATATCTTCAAAATAATAAGAAACAGGCAATTTCGGGTTTCAGTGGTTACGCAGCAAAATTCCCAAACGGATTACACGCCTTGAATGCCAATTTCTATTTGGCTCAATTGTATTTTGCTGACGGATTGGAAAATAATGCTGTACCTCATTATGAGTTTGTGATTTCTAAATCCAAAAGTGAATTTACAGAGCAGTCATTGGTTCGATTGGCGCAAATTTATTTGAAAGAACAGAATTCAGAGAAAGTGATTCCGGTTTTGAAACGTTTGGAGACCGAAGCCGATTTTCCGCAGAATGTCACTTTTGCTCAGGCCAATTTGATGAAAACCTATTATGACAAAGAGAATTTTGCCGATGCGGTGGTTTATGCTGAAAAAGTATTGGCAAATCCGAAAATGGATGATAAAGTAAAGAGTGATGCCCAGATTATGATTGCCCGTTCGGCCGTAAAAGTAGGAGATGAGGCAAAAGCAAGAACGGCTTATGCTAAATTGCTTTCAATTGCAAAAGGTGAATTGGCTGCCGAAGCTTTGTATTATGATGCTTATTTTAAAAATAAGGACGGAAAGTTTGAAGCATCTAATAAAGTGGTTCAGAAATTAGCAAAGGATTATTCGGGATATAAATATTTTGGAGCCAAAGGATTGGTGGTAATGGCGAAAAATTTCTATGGATTGAAAGATGCTTTTCAGGCAAATTATATTTTAGAAAATGTGATCAAGAATTTCACCGATTTTCCGGATGTGATAGAGCAAGCCAAAGCTGAACAAGAAGCAATTCAAAGTCAGGAAGCAAAAACGAATTCATCAATAATACCTAATCCGTAGAGAAAAGAGGAGGGGAGTGGGAAGATGGGAGCAGGAAGCAAGCACAACAAGGAAATAAACAACCTACAACAAAATATCATACATGAATAGTAAATATAAAATAGCGACTGTAATATTGCTGGTTGCGAGTCAATATACTTTTGCTCAAAAGAAAGACGAGAATTTGGGAACCGAAGTGGTGAATGTGGTAAAACCGTATTCGCCTTCTATTTCGGATGCTTTCAAGGTAAAGGAAACTCCTGTGCTCGATGACGAACAAAATACTAAAAAGGAAGAAATAAAATACAATATATTTTCGTTTCCGGTGGCTTCTACTTTTGTGCCTTCAAAAGGAAAAGCAGCGGTGGTTGACAAAGAAAAAGGAGAATCACTTTTTAAAAACTATGCTTCGTTTGCTGCGGGGAATTATACCTCATTTGATGCTGCGTTGTTTGTAACCCAAGATATTAATGATACCGATTATATTGTAGGTGACTTTCTACATCAGTCGTCATTGGGGAATATCGCTGATGTTCCTTTGGAGTCAGGTTATTCAGATACTTCTATTGATTTGATTTACGGAAGTAGCAAGGATGATTATACTTGGAATGCCAATTTGGGTTATGACAACAAAATATATAATTGGTATGGATTACCAATGGATTTTGGAACAGCCCTTAATTCAGAGCAAAAGAACACACTTATAAATACAATTGATCCTTTGCATGCTTACAATGATCTTCATTTAGGAGGAAAGATTAAATTCAATGAAGGGATTTTTAATCAAATGAGTTTGAAATACAATTATTTTTCAGATTCGTATGGTTCTAATGAATATCGTTTTTATGTGAAGCCTGATTATAATTTCAGTTTAGCCAATCAAAATGATTTAAGAGTCAATTTTTTGGTGGATTATGTGGGCGGTGATATGGCGAAAAGTTATTTTGATGTAAGTGAAAAGGCTCCCGAATATAATTTTATAAATTTAGGATTCAATCCAAATTATATTATCAATAAAGGCGATTTGTCTCTTAATGCCGGGCTGAATCTGGTTTTTAATTTTGATAATAAAACAGAAAAAAACAAAGTATTTGTTTACCCAAAAGTAATTGCGTCTTACGAATTGGTTGAGGATTTGATGATTGCTTATGGAGGATTTGAAGGAGATTTAAAACAGAATTCATACAGTGAATTTAGCAGAAAAAATCCGTTTTTGTCTCCAACATTAACTATTAGGCCTACAGATAAAATGTATGATTTTTATTTAGGAATGAGAGGAAAGTTGGCCAGTTTTCTTGGTTATGATGTAAAAGGAACTGTTTTGGGTGAGAAAAACAAAGCATTGTTTAAATCGAATGATTATAATAAAAATGCCGGAAATGAGAATTATGAATACGGAAACTCTTTGGGGATTGTCTATGATAAGGTTAGAACGATTGGTTTTTTCGGAGAGTTGAAAGCTGATTTTACCAAAGAAATAGCTTTTGCAGTAAATGGAACTTTCAATAGTTATAAAACCGATCATGAAGCCGAAGCTTGGAATTTACCTTCTTTCAAATTAGAGTCTTATTTGGATGTTGATTTTTTCAAAAAGTGGAATGCAAATATCCGATTGTTTTATGTGGGTTCAAGAAAAGACAGCCAACTAAATACAGATATTGTTTACACTACTGTTCCGGCTGCTACAACATTGGCAGGTTATTTTGATGCAAATGCCAAAATAGGTTATAAATACAATGAGAGAATTACCGGTTTTTTGAAATTCAATAATCTTTTTAATCAGAATTACAACGTTTGGATGAATTTCCCTGTTCAACAATTTCAGGTATTGCTGGGAGCAAATTATAAATTTGATTTTTAATTTTTTTGAAATTCTATGGTAATTGAATAAATCGAAATAAAATGGATAAATTTTCATAGCCCACGGTTTAAACCGTGGGCTATGGCAAAACCGTTTTAACGGTTTTCTTATTTTTGTATCAGAACACAAAAATTAAATCATGCCACATTCATTCAATAAGATATGGATTCATGCTATTTGGGCAACCAAGGAAAGAAATCGGCTCATACATCAAAATATAGAACAAAAGGTGTATCGGTTTATTTCAGAAGAATTGCGTGAGCAAGGTTGTCCGGTAAGGATTATCAACGGAATGCCCGACCACATTCATTGTTTGTTTTTGTTAAGTCCACAAAAATCAATTGCAGAAGTTATTAAGCAAATAAAAGGGAGTAGTTCTCATTTTATAAATCAAAATAATCTAATTCCCGAAAAATTTTCATGGCAAACAGGATATGCCGCATACTCCGTTTCAGAATCAGTTGTTGAAAAGGTTTATCAATACATAAAAAATCAAAAACCGCATCACCAAAAGAAAACATTTCAACAGGAATATGATGAATTTTTGAAGCTCTATGGTTTTCATGAATCAACATAGCCCACGGTTTAAACATAGCCCACGGTTTAAACCGTGGGCTATGAATGCCGGAAATATCATTTACAAAATCGTTTTAACGGTTTAAAAAAATTAAAAAATGACATTCAAACAAAAAATACATTCGCATTATTTGCAGCAAGTTCAGGACAAGATTGATGCTTTTCGGGATATGATTGCTGCGCTGACTGAAGATTCAAAAAATGATGCCAAAGGTTCGGCGGGAGACAAGCACGAAACGGCACTTTCGATGATGCATTTGGAACAGGAAAAATTAAACCACAAACTGAAAGAGTTTTTGGATCAAAAAACAATACTGGATAAAATTGATTCAACGGCTGTTTCTTCAAAAATTGCATTGGGAAGTTTGGTTCGGGCAAATGGAATCTACTTATTTGTGAGTTTAGCTCTGCCTAAAATAAAAATTGAAAATGTGAATATAATTGCGCTTTCTCCCCAATCTCCTTTGGGAGAAAAATTAATGGGGCAGGAGGTAGGCTATACTTTTGAAATTCATTCTACAAATTACACCATTGAATCCATTGATTAGATGAAGATTTCCTTTCAATTTTACGATTTGCCTTTGCAGCATCCGTTTACTATTTCCCGCTACACGGTAAATGTTCAAAAAACAATGATTGTTTGTATTTCAGACGGAATTCACAATGGCTATGGAGAAGCAACTGTAAATCCTTATTATAACAGCACTATTGAGCGATTGGCGGAAAGTCTTAACGGAATTCAGTCTTTGGTAGAAAATGTGAATGATTTACATCCCTCAGATTTCTGGGAAATATTGGCTCCTCATTTACAAAATGATTATTTCTCTCTTTGCGCTATCGATGTTGCTTATTGGGATTTTTATGCCAAAAAGAATAATAAAACAGTAAGAAGTTTTTGGACTACTGAAAACCTAAATTTACCACTTACATCTTACACCATCGGAATTGATTCGGTTGAGGTAATGCAACAAAAAATCATAGAAAAACCGTGGCCTGTTTATAAAATAAAATTGGGTACTGAGAATGATTTGGAAATCATTCGTGAATTGAGAAAAGTGACAAATTCTCTTTTTCGGATTGATGCTAATTGTGCCTGGACAGCCGAACAAACTATTGAATATGCCCGGATTTTGAAAGATTATAATGTTGAATTTATAGAACAACCTCTCAAAGCAAATGATTTGGAAGGTATGCGAAAGTTGAAAAAAGAATCTGTTTTACCCATTATTGCCGATGAAAGTTGCCAAAGAGAGACTGATGTTTTGGCTTGTGCGGAATCGTTTCACGGAATCAATATCAAATTGATGAAATGTGGAGGAATTACACCTGCTTTACGCATGGTTGACCAAGCCAGAAAATTGAATTTGAAAATAATGGCCGGTTGTATGACCGAATCTACTGTTGGGATTTCTGCTTTGGTACAATTGGCTCCGCTTTTGGATTTTATAGATGCCGATGGAGCCTTACTTTTGAAACAGGATATTGCCGGCGGAGTATCTTTTGATAATGGTCAAATTATTTATTCAAGCGAGTCAGGAACGGGTGTAGAATTGTTAACTAATTAGTTTAAAACTGTTAATAACTTAAATTCTTAAAAGAGCGTTTTATAAGGATATTAAGTCTTGTTTATCTATATTTGCGTGTTATACAAAAAAAGTACATTTTAGAATAAAAAAATATGAGCGAAGAAATCAAGAAGAACAATTATTCAGCAGATAGTATTCAGGCGCTGGAAGGGATGGAGCACGTAAGAATGCGTCCTTCCATGTATATTGGAGATGTAGGAGTCAGAGGTTTACATCACTTGGTTTATGAGGTGGTAGATAACTCTATCGATGAGGCAATGGGAGGTCATTGTGATACTATTTCGGTTGCTATCAATGAAGACGGTTCGATTACTGTTGAAGATAATGGTCGTGGTATTCCGGTTGGAATTCATAAAAAAGAAGGAGTTTCTGCACTTGAGGTTGTAATGACTAAAATTGGTGCCGGAGGTAAATTCGATAAAGATTCTTATAAAGTTTCAGGAGGTCTTCACGGAGTTGGGGTTTCTTGTGTAAATGCTTTGTCATCTCATCTTAGAGCAACCGTTCATAGTAGTGACGGAAAAGTATATGAACAAGAATACGAAAGAGGAAAGGCTTTATATCCTGTAAAACAAATTGGTGAAACTACAAAAAGAGGAACTATTGTAACTTTTTATCCTGATCCAACTATTTTTACTCAAACAACAGAGTATTCTTATGATACTTTGTCTTCTCGTATGCGTGAGTTGTCTTTTTTGAACAAAGGCATTAAAATCACTTTTACAGATAAAAGAGAAACAGATAAAGACGGTAATTTCCTTGGAGAAGTTTTTCATTCTACAGAAGGTCTTAAAGAATACATTCGTTATTTAGACGGAAATCGTGAGCCAATCATTGCTCATGTAATTTCGATGGATCACGAAAAAGGAGAAATTCCGGTTGAGGTGGCTTTGATTTATAACACCAGTTATTCTGAGAATATTTTTTCTTATGTAAATAATATCAACACTCACGAAGGAGGAACGCACTTGCAAGGTTTTAGAAGTGGTTTGACAAGAACGCTTAAGAAATATGCCGATGCTTCGGGAATGTTGGATAAACTGAAATTCGAAATTACAGGAGACGATTTCCGTGAGGGATTGACCGCAATTATTTCGGTTAAAGTTTCTGAACCTCAGTTTGAGGGACAAACCAAAACCAAATTAGGAAACAGAGAAGTAGTATCTCCGGTTTCTCAAGCGGTAGGAGAGATGTTGGAAAATTATTTGGAAGAAAATCCAAATGATGCCCGTATCATCATCCAAAAAGTAATTTTGGCAGCTCAGGCACGTCATGCGGCTAAGAAAGCCCGTGAAATGGTACAGCGCAAAACCGTTATGGGTGGCGGTGGATTACCGGGTAAATTATCTGATTGTTCTGAACAAGATCCTGCAAAATGTGAAGTATTCCTTGTCGAGGGAGACTCGGCGGGTGGAACGGCAAAACAAGGTCGTGACCGTGCTTTTCAGGCAATCATGCCTTTGAGAGGTAAGATTCTGAATGTGGAAAAAGCAATGCCACATAAGGTTTTTGAAAACGAAGAGATCAGAAATATCTTTACAGCATTGGGTGTAACTATTGGTACAGCCGAAGACAGTAAAGCTTTGAATATTGAAAAACTGAGATACCATAAAATCGTTATCATGTGTGATGCCGATGTCGATGGTAGTCATATTTCTACCTTAATATTAACGTTCTTCTTCCGATTCATGAAAGAATTGATTGAGCAAGGATATGTTTATATTGCAGCGCCACCTTTGTATTTGGTGAAAAAAGGGAACAAAAAAGAATATGCATGGAATGATGTTCAACGTGATCAAGCTAATGAAAGAATGGGAGGAAGCGCCAACATTCAACGTTATAAAGGTCTTGGAGAGATGAACGCGGAGCAATTGTGGGAAACTACAATGGATCCAAATCACAGAACATTGCGTCAGGTTACGATTGATAGTTTGGCTGATGCCGATCACGTTTTCTCAATGTTGATGGGAGATGATGTTCCGCCACGTAGAGAGTTTATCGAGAAAAATGCGGTTTACGCAAATATTGATGCATAAAAAATAGTCATTGTTTTATTTTCTACTTCGGTAAGTGCATATTAAATGTGAAGTTATTTGAAGATTTAGAAAATTTCATAAATGATACTGTTTATTTCAGACTAAATAATTCACCGGCTACAGATGCTGTCGTATATCAGGCAGCATCTGGTTGGGTGAATACTCCAAAGAAACCAGAACTTTGGGATTTTAACATATAGGACTTCATTTTTATACTTTCTTCACACCAAAGTCCGACAGGCGGTTTGCAATTGCCAACAATAATTTTTTCTTTTTTAAATATAAAGGGAACAGAAATCTCAAAAAAATAAAGAGATTTCGGTAACAAAGATCAGTTATATCGTAGAAACGGCGGGAAAATATCAATTTGACAAATTTTTTTTACAAACTTCCGTTGCTTTTGGTAAATTTGTTAAATATGAACATTTCAGTTCAGTATAAAATTTAAACTTAACCAAATACCAAAAACAATTATGAAAGTTACAATTGTAGGAGCCGGAAATGTAGGCGCGACATGTGCAGATTCAATTGCTTATAAGAGAATTGCAAGTGAAATAGTTTTATTAGATATTAAAGAAGGTTTTGCCGAAGGAAAAGCATTAGATATTATGCAAACTCAAACTACTTTGGGTTTTAATACTAAAGTAACCGGAAGTTCAAATGATTATTCAAAAACGGCAGATAGTGATGTGGTAGTTGTTACTTCGGGGATTCCAAGAAAACCGGGAATGACTCGTGAAGAATTAATCGGAATTAATGCAGGGATTGTGAAAACGGTTGTTGAAAATGTTTTGAAATATTCTCCAAATGCAATTTTTGTTATTGTTTCCAATCCGATGGATACAATGACCTATTTGGCGTTGAAATCTACAGGTTTACCAAAAAACAGAATTATTGGTATGGGGGGAGCTTTGGATAGTTCTCGTTTCAAAACATATTTGTCTCAGGCTTTAGATAAACCGGCTAACGATATTTCAGGAATGGTTATAGGAGGTCACGGAGATACTACTATGATTCCTTTGACAAGATTGGCTTCTTACAATGGAATTCCGGTTTCGGAGTTTTTGACAAATGAACAATTAAATAAAGTGGCTTCTGATACTATGGTTGGTGGAGCAACTTTGACAGCCCTGCTAGGTACTTCTGCTTGGTATGCGCCGGGAGCATCTGTAGCTTATTTAGTAGATAGTATCTTGAATAATCAAAATAAAATGATTGCTTGCTCTGTAATGTTGGAAGGCGAATACGGGCAAAATGATATTTGTATCGGAGTTCCGTGTATTATTGGTAAAAATGGAGTGGAAAAAATCGTTACTATTGAGTTGAACGAGGCCGAAAAAATACTCTTTGCTAAGAGTGCAGATGCGGTAAGAAGTATGAATGATGCTTTAAAAACTGTTTTAGTATAGTTTTTTTGATATTTATATAAAAAGACTGCAAAAATGCAGTCTTTTTTTTTGAGATTAATTAACAAAATAAATTGGTTAATCTTATCGTAAATTATATATTTGCTCGTTTCCAAAACGAAAAGAAACTCGATTTTAAGGATTTTAGTGATAAAATTGAAAAAGAAGGTCTCTTTGAGAGTTGGAAATAGAGAAACATAATTAAATTTAATTAATTTTTAGTAATAATGCAGAATAGAGGACTCGTAAAGTTTTTTGCAATTTTGTTTGCATTGGTATGTATTTACCAACTTTGTTTCACTTTTGTGGCAAGCAGCGTTGAAAGCGATGCAAAAGCGTTTGCAAAAGGAGACACCAAAAAAGAAATGACCTATTTAGATTCGATAGGTAAGGAAAATGTTTTTTTAGGACTTTTTACCTATGATGAGGTAAAAGATAAAAAGATCAATAAAGGTCTTGATTTAGAAGGAGGAATCAATGTGATTCTTGAAGTTTCTGTAAAAGACATTTTAAAAGGATTGGCTAATAATACCAAAAATCCTGTTTTCAATAAAGCTTTGGCTGATGCTACTAAAAATAAGGTAGGTAATCAAAACTATATAGATGCTTTCTTTATTGCTTTTGAACAAGCGTCTAACGGAACAGTAAAATTAGGTTCTCCTGAAATTTTTGCAAACAAAGGACTGGCAGATGAAGTAAATTTCAAAATGTCTGACAGAGAAGTTGAAAAAATTATCAGAAAGAAAGTTGACGAATCTGTAGCGAGTGCTTTTGAAGTACTTAGAAAACGTATCGATAAATTTGGTGTAACTCAACCAAACATCCAAAAATTGGGTGAATCAGGAAGAATTCTTGTTGAATTGCCTGGTGCAAAAGATGTTGACCGTATCAAAAAATTATTGTCAAGTACTGCTCAGTTAGAGTTCTGGGAAACTTACAAAATTGATGAAGTAGGAAACTTCCTTATGGCAACAAACGATCTTTTGAAAAAAACAGAAGTTGTTAAGAAAGAAGGAAAACCTGCGGTTGCCAAAGATTCATTGACAAACCTTTTGGCTGATACATCAAAAGATTCTACCGAAATTCAGGCAAAAAACAATCCTTTATTAGGGAAAATCATTGCTCAGGGTGGTGGTCCTGTTTTAGGAATTTTTGCTGCAAAAGATACAGCTGCAGTTAACGGATATTTCAAAAGACAAGATGTTAGAGCTTTATTGCAAGGAAACCAACGTTTTGCAAAATTTGTTTGGGGTAAACCAGATCCTATCAGGGATTCAAAAACAAACAAAATAGTTGAAACTTTTGCATTGTATGCTTTAAAAGGAAATAGAGATAATATTGCTCCTATGAGCGGTGGTGTAATTACAGATGCTAAAGATTCATTTGACCAGTTAGGAAAGCCTTCTGTTTCTATGACAATGAATGGTAAGGGAGCGAAAATCTGGGAAGAATTGACCGGAGCAGCTTATACTCAAAAAAGTAATATTGCTATTGTTCTTGATGATGTGGTTTACTCTGCACCCGGAGTTTCTTCAGGACCTATTGCAGGAGGAAGATCTGAAATCTCAGGAAACTTTAATGTAGCAGAAACTGCCGATTTGGCCAACGTATTGAGAGCTGGTAAACTACCTGCTTCTGCCGAAATTGTACAATCAGAGATAGTAGGACCATCTTTAGGACAAGCTTCTATCGATGCGGGAATTATGTCTTCTGTTGTTGGATTCCTGTTAGTATGCGTATGGATGGTATTCTACTATGGTAAAGCAGGATGGTTTGCAAACCTTGCGTTGTTGTTGAACTTACTTTTCCTTTTTGGAGTAATGGCAAGTTTCGGATTTGTATTAACACTTCCTGGTATTGCAGGTATCGTACTTACACTTGGTACTGCGGTGGATGCCAACATTATTATTTATGAAAGGGCAAAAGAAGAATTGCGTGAAGGTAAATCATTGGCCGAAGCAGTAATCACTTCTTACGGATGGAATGGAGCTATGCGTTCTATCATTGATGCCAATGTTACTCACTTGCTTACCGGTGTTATTTTGTTCGTATTCGGAACCGGAGTTATTCAAGGATTTGCATTGACATTGTTAATTGGTATTGTAACATCATTGTTTACTTCAATTTTCATCGCAAGAATTTTTATTGACAAAAATATTGCTACTAAATCTTCATTGACTTTTTGTACAGAAATTACTAAGAACTGGTTTACAAACTTCCATTATGATTTTATCGGTGTAAAAAAATGGACTTATGTATTCTCTGCTTCTGTAACAATAGTGAGTTTAGTTGGTATTTTCTTCGTAAACGGATTGGATCAGGGTGTTGACTTCGTAGGAGGTAGAACTTTTCAGGTGAAATTTGAACAACCTGTTGATGCAGCTGTTATTTCTCACGAATTGTCTGAAGCATTTGGTACTCCTGTTGAGGCGAAAGTTTTTGGTAGCGGCAATCAGTTGAAAATTACTACTAAATACAAAATTCAGGAAGAAGGTATTGCTGTTGATAAAGAAGTAAACCAAGAGTTGTATGATGCTTTGAAAAAGTACTATCCAAACTCTACTTACGATAAGTTTATCAATACTTATGACGGTAAAAAAGTAGGTGTATTGCAGGCATCTAAAGTAGGAGCTGCTATCTCTGACGATATCAGAACTAATTCTTACTGGGCTGTAATGGGAGCTATGGCGGCTATCTTCTTATACTTGGTTCTTTCATTCCGCAAATGGCAGTATTCTCTTGGAGCTATTGCAGCTGTGGCACACGACGTAGTTTTTATCTTAGGAATTTACTCATGGTGTTATAAATTTATGCCTTTCCACATGGAAATGGATCAGCATTTCATCGCTGCTATCCTTACCGTAATAGGATACTCAATGAACGATACTGTAATTGTATTTGACAGAGTTAGAGAGTATTTGATAGGAAACATGAAAGGTAGTTTTTCTCAGATTGTAAATGCTTCTGTCAATTCTACTTTGTCAAGAACATTGAATACTTCTTTGATGATGATCCTGGTATTGTTGACAATGTTTATTTTCGGTGGAGAGTCAATCCGTGGATTTATCTTCGCAATGTTAGTTGGTATCATTGTAGGAACTTATTCTTCATTGTTTATTGCAACTCCGGTATTGGTAGATACTATTTCGGAAGCAGAACACAAAGCAATTGAATCAGCTCATAACAAATCAGAAGTTGCTGCTTAATAAAGTAATTTCTTCTTAATAACAAAAACCCCGTCCTGAAAAGGATGGGGTTTTTGGTTTTAAGTGGTTTTTAGATATTGAAAATTTGAGTTAAAGCATTGAACTTACATTAAGCATTATAAAATTATATCACATAGAAAGATTTCCGATGTTTCTTATTTTGGCATCTATTTCATCGTTTTAAAGATCAATTGTATTTTGTTTATTCTGTAGGTTTTCGAAGCTTTTAACCCAAATTGCGCATTGACATAAAAATGGCCGCTGATTGACTGCGTCGAACTTCGTTTCGCAGATTTCAAATAACTTACGGTGATTAAATTCTTTAAAAGACGCAGATTTAAAATCGATTAATCCGGGGAATTTTTACATATGAGTGTCATAAAAAAATCAGCGAATCTGCGGTAAAAAACAAAAACTAAATCTCTAACTTATAATTTGGGTTTAATAGGATTATTTTAGTTTCTAAAGATTTTTATCATCGGATAAAAAAAAACAGCTGCAAAGAATTGCAACTGTTTTGTAATAAAATTTTATTTGAATCAGTTTTTTAAGAAACGTCAACAGTAGTTCTTTCTGCTATTTCTTTGTAAGTTCCGTTTTCAAGTTTCTCACGGATAGCTTCAAAAGCAGCTAAAGTTTCTTCAATGTCTGCCAAAGTGTGAGATGCAGTAGGAATCATTCTCAATAAGATCATTCCTTTTGGGATAACCGGATAAACAACAATCGATAAGAAAATACCGTAGTTTTCTCTCAAATCGTTTACCATAACCATTGCTTCCGGAATGCTTCCTTCAAGATAAACCGGAGTTACACAAGTATTGGTGTCTCCAATGTTGAAACCTCTTGATTTTAATCCGCCTTGTAATGCGTTTACGTTTTCCCAAAGTTTATCTTTTAATGCCGAAGAATTTCTCAATAATTCTAAACGTTTCAATGAACCGATTGTTTGAATCATTGGTAATGCTTTGGCAAACATTTGAGAACGTAAATTGTATTTTAAATAATCGATGATATCTTTGTCGGCAGCTACAAAAGCACCAATATTAGCCATAGATTTGGCAAAAGTAGAGAAGTAAACATCAATGTCGTCCTGAACGCCTTGTTCTTCACCAGCACCGGCACCTGTTTTACCAAGAGTACCAAAACCGTGAGCATCATCGACCAAAAGACGGAAATTGTAGCGTTTTTTCATTTCTACAATTTCTTTCAATTTACCTTGTTGACCACGCATTCCAAAAACACCTTCGGTAATGAATAAAATTCCACCACCGGTTTCTTCTGCTATTTTGGTAGCACGTTGAAGGTTTTTCTCCATGCTTTCAATATCGTTGTGACGGTAAGTAAAACGTTTTCCCATATGCAAACGAACTCCGTCAATAATGCAGGCATGAGCATCTACATCATAAACAATAACATCGTTTTTTGTAACCAAGGCATCAATGATAGAAACCATTCCCTGATAACCAAAGTTCAATAAATAAGCAGATTCTTTCATTACGAAAGCAGCCAATTCATTTTCTAGTTGTTCGTGGTAAATTGTATGACCACTCATCATTCTTGCTCCCATTGGGTAAGCCGCACCATATTGAGCCGCCGCTTCTGTATCGGCTTTTCTTACTTCCGGATGATTGGCAAGACCCAGATAGTCGTTCAAACTCCAGTTCAGAATTTTTTTTCCGTGAAATTGCATTCTTGGACCTAATTCTCCTTCCAATTTTGGGAAAACATAATATCCTTCTGCCTGTGAAGCCCATTTACCTAATGGACCTTTATTGTTTTGTATTCTTTCAAATAAATCTTTTACCATGAATCCTATATTTATAATTGAAAATTATTTTTAATGATGCCAAAAATAAATATTTATAGACTATTATTTAATTTATAAATCATTTATTTTTTGTTTTTCTGAGTCTTTGTAACGTTTTTTGAAAAAGTGATTAAACAAAAAAAAGAGACCAACATTGCTGCTGGTCTTTCTGTAAATCTTTTTTTAATTATTTTCTGATAAGTGTGTATTGGCTATATATATCCGTGCTGTTTTGAGCAAAATAATATTTCAAGGTTAATTTTGTTTCAGTAATCGAAGCAATTGTGTATTTCATTTTAGTGCCATCACTTGAATTTACTTCAAGTATATCACCAGTTTTTTTCCAATCTCCACTTAGTTTTTGAAGGATGCAAGATTTAACGTATCCTTCTTCAAGTACGCCACCCGATTTAAAAGTGTAGTAATTTTTGTATTGACAGGATGGATCGTTTATATCTTGTTCGTCTGATGGTATATCCGGAATTACTGTCGATTTTTTGTCAAATTGCCAAGTTCCTTCAATAGAATTGGCTGAATTGGTAGGTTTGTCTTCTTTGGTGCAAGAAACAGAAATTATTGCGATTGATAATCCGGTTAAGAATAGGGTAATTAGTTTTTTCATGATTAGTTGTTGGTTTGTAGATAATTTTTGCGCAATATATCAATAAATTGATCTATAAAACAAGTGTTTTTTATTCTTAAATGTTAAACTTTACATTGTAGGGAAAAGGTTCTTTTTAAGTGATGAAATTAGTTCTGATTTTTATGGTTGGTTGTATAAAAAAAGACCAACATGAGTTGGCCTTTTTTGAAAGTTTTGACTGAAAATTATTTTCGCTAATAAGTAATATTATGTACTTACTATTTGGTTGTGGATTAAAAATAAATTTTCATTCTATGTTTAGAATTATGGTACAATAACACTTACATTATCATCTCCACAAGCCATATCAACCGGGAAATCTTTTGTTTCACCAGTTGCTGTGTTATTTGCGAATTCAACCATTCTTATAGTGTATGCTCCTGCCGGCATTAAGGCTTTACCTTTTTTACCTGCTGGGATCGTATAAAAAGTAAGATCATTAACTCCTGATATAAAATGTACATCCCACTCATTAGCTGAATTGTTTTCAAAATACACATTTGCTGTTCTGATGACAGGTACATCCAATACATTTGAGCCTGTTTTTAGAGGATCTGTGGTGCTTTGTACAAAACCAGCAACCCCATTGTTTTTACAGTCTTTTTCAACATCTATGTAATAAACTACATTTTTTAGCTTAGTGAATTTTGCTTTTCCATTGGCATCTGAAGTTACAACTTGTCCGTTTTTACTACTTAACCAATCAGCTTCTGAAGCATAAATTGTTACGGTTGCACCTTCAAGTACCGCAGTTTCACTTACACTTAAATCTTTAACGGTAATTTCTAAATCTGTTGTAACCGGAGTTGGGGCGTCCTCTTCTTTAGAACAACCAGTGAAGATTGCAGCAGAAGCAATCAAAGACATAAATAAAATGCTTAATCTTTTCATAATAATAATTTTTGATTTTGTGTTGAGCAAATGTCAATAAAAAAAAGCCAATAACAAAATTATTAGCTTTTTTTTAGGAATTAGAGTGCTTTTGATTAAAGACTTACATCAACTGTAGCGGTTGTGCTGCAAGTTGGCGCTGCGTCAAAAGTTTTAACAGGAACTGTAGTGTCTGTTTTGTTTGTAGCTGTTATGGTATATTCTCCAATAGGAACAGGTAATGGTCCTTGTTGATTTGCTTGAATATCTCCAATTGATATTTTTTGAGTTGGATTAGCTTTTGGTGCAATTTCTAATCCATATGTATCAGTTGTAGATGTGTTTTTTAAAAGTATAATACCGGTATTAGCTAGTTGTACATCATATTTTGTGGTTGTACCAGCAGTAAGCGTTCCATCAGCTTTCTTTTTGGTAAAATAGTTAGTTTTGCAACCAAGAGTAGCGTCAAATTCATAAACTATATTGTTTTTTAAATTTGAGAATTTCACTTTTCCGTTACCATCTGAAGTTAATGTTTGAACTGGAGTTGTAGATGTTGGACTATCGTATAGCTTTACCTCTGCTCCGGAAATAATTGCTCCTGTCTCAGAATCAGTAATTGTAAGTTCAAGGCTTGTTACAGGTGTTGCCGGCGGGTCATTGCTGTCACCTCCACAAGATACGAAAGTAGTAGAAATAAGTGCTACTAAAGAAAGAAATAAAAAGGATAGTTTTTTCATTTTTTGATAAAATTTAAATTGGTTAATTATTTTTGAGCTGTAATATTAAATAGAAAAAATCATATCCAAAAATTTTTTTAAAAAAAATGTTAGATTATGTGAAAAATGGAGTTTTTGGTTATGAATTCGTATTTTAAAAGGTTTTTTTTAAAAATAGTTAATGGCTTTTTGGGAGGTAAAAACAAAAGAGCCACGAAGGAATTCGTGGCTCTTTTGTTTATAAAAATTCAATTATCTATTTCAAGGTTACTGTTGCAGTACCTCCGCAAGGAATTGTGAATTGTTCAATGTAATCACTTCCTTTCACAATTTTTCCGTCAACAACTTTTACAACACCCAGCATTGTTGTGTTTCCTGCAGGCAAAGGATCTTTAATGTATTTTCCTTTTGCTCCCGGAGCCAATGTTACATGTGGCATTCCCGGTATTGTAGTAGTTGCTCCATTGATAATAGCTATGGCTACACAATTGAAAGTATCAGTCTCAGATTTGTTTTCGATAACAAGATCTCCAACACCATTGATACCAACATCTTGTTTGTTGAGAGTATTTTGTTTTAAGGCGTTTTTTGTGTAGTAAATACCAAACAAATTGTTTTGACACCCTTTTTGTGCAGCAATGTAGTAAACGATGTTTTTTAGATCAGTGAATTTGGCAACACCTTTAGCATCGGTTTTTACGGTAATTGGTTTTGACATATCTGCAGATTCAGATATTGATACAGTCGCACCTGATACTAATTCTAATGAATTGTCCAGATCTTTGATTGTTATTTCCAATGAAGTAGAAAGTGCAGTAGTAGGATTAGTTTCGTCTTTAGTACAAGCTACAAATATGCTAGTTACTACAGCTAGAGACATGAATAGAAAACTAAGTTTTTTCATTTTGAACGATTTAATGGGTTAAAAGTTTGAGAATGCAATACTAATCAGAAATAATGGACAAGGAAAATATTTTATATTAAATAAAATATAAATGTTGGTTTTATACTTGGATTAAATTATTGTAATTCATAAAAAAAGTCGCGATTTTTTCGCGACTTTTTAAAATTTTGTTAAACTAAAAATATTTTTTATCTTTTTTTTAAGTTTTTTGAATCATCTTGTCATTTGTAGTAATTATAAATCCCACTCTTCGATTTTGAGCTTTGCTTTGAGTTTTAGAATTGTCTGCTATTAGGTAGTATAATAACGAATGTAAATTCAATGTAAGAGATTTTAAGTCTTTTTAAGTTCTATTTCCCAAGTTCGAAAACAAGTCCGCCTCCTAGTGTGAATTGATAAATAGAAGAGTAGGTACTAACGCCGGCACCAGCTCCACCTGTCCCAAAATACATTCCTCCACCAACAGATTGTGCGATAGATAATAATTGACCTTGCAGTTTTAATCCTACTTTTTCGGTAGCCCAGATTGTTGCACCTGCTTTTAATCCCCAGGCAAACTTCGTCAAAGAATCAGAATTGTGGTTGGTTGGGTTTTCAATATTTACAATACCAACTCCAAGCATAAATCCACCAAAACCTTCTACTTTTGAACCCGGTTTTTGAAAACTGTTCAAACCACCAATCATAATATAGTTCATATCCATATTGAAATCGGCCGATTTGTCAAAAAGACCTCCTCCATAATAATAGGTAGGGGCATGTGTATCTTGTCTAAGATATAATAATTCTACTGAATTTCGGGGAGTAACTTTAAATTCAAGACCTCCACCATATTGTAAACCTCCTTTTATGGTTCCGCTGTAATAGTTTCCGTAATCATAATAAGAATCAAAACTGTCATCAAATGTGTAAGCTGCATATAGATTCACTCTGACTTTTTTCTCAAAATCAAAATCGGAAGTTCCTTGAGCAAAGGTAGAAATGCAGATAAAAAATGTTAATAATAACATTTGTTTGTGTAATGTTTTCATAATTAGATGATTTGTTTGGTTAATATACTGTTAAAAATAATTTAAATTTTTAACAAATCAAAACAAAATAATTATTTCTGTCAAATTGACATATCAATTCATTTGGTATGTTATTTGAAAAAGCAGAAACCATCAATAAATAATTTATTAATCTAAAAAATAACAAACACATGACAACTGGAAAAATTAATGTTTCTGTAGAAAACATTTTCCCGCTAATCAAAAAGTTTTTATATAGCGATCACGAAATTTTTCTTCGTGAGTTAATTTCAAACGGAACCGATGCTACTCTGAAATTAAAGCACCTGACAAGCATTGGCGAAGCCAAAGTAGAATATGGTAATCCGATTATTGAGGTGAAAATTGATAAAGAAGGAAAAAAACTTCATATCATTGACCAAGGTTTGGGAATGACTGCTGACGAAGTTGAAAAATACATCAACCAAGTTGCGTTTTCAGGTGCTGAGGAATTTTTGGAAAAATATAAAGATTCAGCTAAAGATTCAGGAATTATCGGACATTTTGGACTTGGATTCTATTCTGCGTTTATGGTTGCCGAAAAAGTGGAAATCATCACTAAATCTTACAAAGATGAACCTGCTGCTCACTGGACTTGTGACGGAAGCCCTGAATTTTCTTTGAAACCGCACGATAAAACTACTCGCGGAACTGAAATCATCCTGCATATTGCAGAAGATTCTTTAGAATTTCTTGAAGAATTCAAAATCCGTGAATTGTTGAACAAATACAATAAATTCATGCCTGTTCCAATTAAATTCGGAACAAGAAAAGAAACACTTCCAAAATCAGAAGATGCTTTGGAAGATAGCAATCCCGAAGTTTCGGGAGAAGAAATTGAGGTTGATAACATTATCAATAACCCAAATCCAGCCTGGACAAAACAGCCAACGGATTTAACTGACGAAGATTATAAAAACTTCTATCGTGAATTATATCCGATGCAATTTGAGGAGCCTTTGTTCAACATTCATCTAAATGTAGATTATCCTTTTAATCTTACAGGAATTTTATATTTCCCAAGATTAGGAAGCGATTTGCAGATTCAAAAGGATAAAATCCAATTGTACCAAAATCAGGTTTATGTTACCGATAATGTAGAGGGAATTGTTCCTGAATTTTTGATGATGCTTAAAGGAGTGGTGGATTCTCCGGATATTCCGTTGAATGTTTCCCGTTCTTACTTACAGGCAGATGGTGCTGTGAAGAAAATTTCGAATTATATTACCCGTAAAGTTGCCGATAAACTGAAATCATTGTTCAATGAAAATCGTTCTGACTTTGAACAAAAATGGAATGATATTAAAATCGTTTTAGAATACGGTATGCTTTCGGAAGACAAATTCTATGAAAAAGCAGGTGCTTTTGCCCTTTACCCAAGTGTAGATGAAAAATATTACACTTTGGATGAATTAAAAGAGACAATTAAAGCAAACCAAACCGACAAAAACGGGAAAGTAGTTGTGCTTTATGCTTCAAACAAAGATGCTCAACATAGTTACATAGACATTGCAAAAGAAAAAGGATATGAAGTGATTTTGTTGGATTCTCCGATTATATCTCATTTGATTCAAAAACTGGAATCTGATAATTCAGAATTGACTTTTGTTCGTGTTGATGCCGATCATATTGATAATTTGATCAAAAAAGAAGACGAAACCATTTCAAAATTAAATGACCAAGAAAAAGAAACATTAAAAACGGTAATTGAAGGTTTTGTGCCAAAGCAAAATTATACCGTTCAGTTGGAAGCAATGGACAGTCAGGCTGCTCCGTTTATCATCACTTTGCCTGAGTTTATGCGCCGTATGAAAGAAATGAGTCAAACCGGTGGCGGGGGAATGTTCGGAATGGGTAATTTCCCTGAAATGTACAATTTAGTGATAAATACCAATTCTGAATTGGCAAACACTATTTTGAACACAGCTGATAAAACACATCAGGAAGAATTAGTAAAACAAGCTTTGGATTTGGCCAAATTGTCACAAAATCTTCTTACCGGAGCGGAATTAACCGCTTTTGTAAAAAGAAATTTCGAGATGATTAAATAAAAAATTTTATGATAATTTGAAACCTGCGGATTAAAATTCGCAGGTTTTTTTATGTCTTTTCTCAAAATATTTATAGAGGTTTTAATAGTACCTTTGGAACTAAATTAAATGAAGATGTTTAAAACCGAAGTATTCAAAGGTGCTTTTTTAATAGGATTAGGCGCAGCCGGATACGGTATGCTGGCTACTATTGTAAAACTTGCCTATGATGATCATTTTACCACTGCCGAAATTTCAACTGCACAATTTATTTATGGGATTGTTGGAATGTTTCTGATTCATTATTTTCAAAAAAAGAGATCTCAAAATACAGTTGTGAAAACATCCAAATTGAATATTTTTAAATTGATTTTTGCAGGAACTTCCTTGGGGCTTACAAGTGTTTTTTATTATTTGTCTTTAAATTATGTATCGGTTTCGGTAGGAATAGTACTCTTGATGCAAACTGTTTGGATGAGTATTGTACTTGAAATGTTTTTGAACAAAAAACTTCCCTCAATATTGAAATTAGTATCGATTTTTATTGTTTTGACAGGAACTGTTTTAGCTACCAATTTATTAGAAAGTGAAATAATTTTGGACTGGAGAGGAGTTTTTTTTGGACTTTTGGCGGCAGCTTCTTTTTCAACGACCATGTATGCTTCAAATCGGATTGCAATTGCCAGTTTGGCTTCTGAACGAACTTTATATATGCTTTTAGGAGGACTTTTGGCAGTTTTAGTCTTTGCCTGTTTTTTGCAAATAGGTTTTTTCAATTTTGAGATATTCGCAAAGTGGGGAATTCTTCTCGCCTTATTCGGAACCATTCTTCCGCCATTACTTATGAATGCCGGATTTCCATATACAGGAATCGGGTTGGGAAGTATAGTTTCGTCATTAGAATTGCCGGTTTCGGTATTGATGGCTTATTTTATTCTGGATGAAAAAGTGATTTTGTCACAATGGATTGGAATTGGATTAATAATTATAGCAATTGGAATTGTAAATATTAAATCGTTGAAAAATAGGTAAATATATTAAATTTTTATCGTAAATTTAACACTTAATTTAAATTTGACGATCATGAAAAAATTATTCGCTGAATTTTTTGGAACCTATTGGTTGGTTTTTGGAGGTTGCGGTAGTGCTTTGTTTGCGGCAGGTATTCCAAATTTAGGAATCGGATTTGTTGGTGTTTCACTGGCATTCGGATTAACGGTAATGACAATGGCTTATGCGGTAGGACATATATCCGGAGGCCATTTTAATCCGGCAGTTTCAATCGGACTTTGGGCAGGAGGGCGGTTTGACGCAAAAGATTTGGTCACTTATATTACGGCTCAATGTTTGGGAGCTGTTGCGGCAGCCGGTACTTTGTATTGTATAGCAATGGGAAAAGAAGGATTTATGATTGATAACACCAAAGCCGGAGCATTTGCCTCAAACGGATTTGGAGCCTTTTCTCCAGATGGTTATTCTATGCAGGCGGCATTTATGGCTGAATTTATTCTAACATTATTTTTCTTGTTAATTATTTTGGGTGCAACTGATAAATTGGCAAATTCCGGTTTTGCAGGAATCGCAATTGGATTGGGGTTGACTTTAATTCACCTTATAAGTATTCCTATTACAAATACATCGGTAAATCCTGCCCGATCATTATCTCAGGCATTATTTGTAGGAGGAGAACCGCTAACGCAAGTTTGGTTGTTTTGGTTGGCTCCAATTTTGGGAGCTGTTGCCGGAGGAATTATCTATAAAATGCTGTTAGAATCTAAAAGTTAAAATCCTATAATCTTAAAACTAAGAGAGAAATGAAAAGCTAGAATTCATTTCTCTCTTTATTTTTGTACAATGAATTCACTATTTCAATCCGATCCTATAAAATTCGATTTACCAAATGCCGATATTGTTTATTATCCTCGTTTTATAGAAGAAACAGAGGCAAATTCTATTTTTAGAGAATTATTAGATAAAACTCCCTGGCAACAAGATGAGATAAAAATCTTTGGAAAAATACATCCGCAACCCAGACTGACGGCTTTGTTTGGCGATGAGGGAAAAAGTTATTCTTATTCTAATTTAACAATGCAACCGCATCCATGGAATTCTTTGTTATTGCAGTTGAAAGCTCGGATTGAAGAGATAACTCAAACTCAATTTACCTCTGTTTTACTCAATTTATACCGAAATGGAAAAGATAGTAACGGGTGGCATGCCGATGATGAAAAAGAATTGGGAAAAAATCCGGTTATTGCTTCTTTGAGTTTTGGAGCCGAAAGAGTTTTTGGCTTAAGGCACAATAATGGAATGTTTAAGCAGAAAATAACTCTCGAAAACGGAAGTTTGTTGATAATGAGAGGAGAGACGCAGCATTTTTGGAAACATCAGATTGCAAAAACAATGAAGCCTTCCGGAGCAAGAATTAATCTGACTTTTAGAACTTTAATATATTGATTTTGCTCATTTTTTTATGATTTTGCTTTGTTTTCTTTGTTGTTTTAAATAAGAGAATTGATTGAAAAAAATATTTCTTCGGTTTAACAAGTAATTATATTTTTTCTTAATATTGAAATATTAATTTTAATCATTAAAACCCACCCAGAATTATTTTTCAAGTAATGAAAAAGAGTAAACACACAGAATTGAATAGAGAACAACATGAAAGATTGATCTCTTTAGCTTTGGAAGAAAGGAATCCTTTTGAAATCATTAAAAAAGAATTTGGATTTGCTGAAAAAGAAGTTCTTGAAATTATGAAAAAGATGCTTACGGCCGACAAATTTGAATTATGGAAGAAAAAGGCAAATGCCGGAAAACCTAAACCAAAAGCGCCAAAATTTGATGATTTTGACGATGATTTAGATGGGAAATATTACATAAAGAATAAATTTGACTAAAATTGAAACTCCTATGATTAGTAGGAGTTTTTTTATAGCTTCAACCAAAAGAAAGATATGAAAAAAATAATTACCATACTCTTTGTACTATTTTCGTTGTACACCTTTTCACAGGAAAAACCCATTACAGATATGTATAATAAGGAAGAAATTACGGTCAATTCTTTACTCAAAGGCAGTTTGTACACACCTGTTAAATCAGATAAAAATACTGATTTGGTAATATTGATTGCCGGTTCAGGGCCAACCAACAGAGATGGAAATCAAATTGGGATGATAAATAATTCATTGAAATTTACGGCTCAGGAATTGGCCAAAAACGGAATTGCCGTTTTTAGTTATGATAAGCGAATTATAGCTCAAATGATTGCCGGAAAAGTAGATGAAAGAACATTGACTTTTGATGATTTCATCAATGATGCAAGAGAAGTGGTGACTTTTTTCAAAAATAAAAAGAAATATCATAAGATTATTATCGCAGGTCACAGTGAAGGTTCGCTTATTGGGATGATTGCCGCCGATAAAAATACCGATGCTTTTATCTCATTGGCGGGAGCGGGGAGAACGATTGATTTGATAATTGAAGATCAGATAGAAAGTCAGGCTCCTGCATTCAAACAAGAAACTCATGATAATTTAGCAATGTTGAAAAATGGTAAAACATTCGAATTGAAAAATCAAATGTTGGCTTCTATTTTCAGAGAAAGTGTTCAGCCATATATGATTTCGTGGATAAAATACAATCCTCAGGAAGAAATAAAGAAACTGAATATTCCGGTTTTAATAATCAACGGAACTAAAGATATTCAGGTTGGAGTTCAGGAAGCAGAGTTGTTAAAACAAGCTAAGCCGGATGCCAAATTGGTAATTGTTGAAAATATGAATCATATTTTTAAAGAAATAAAAGGAGATAAAACCGAAAATATGGCTTCCTACACTAATCCGGATTTGCCTGTCTCAAAAGTTTTGACAGATACTATGATTCAATTTATAAATTCTTTATAATTGAGGAATAATAGTAATTTTTTTAAGTTGAATCAATAAAACAGATATATATGAAAAAAATAATGCTTTCACTGGCACTGGCAATTGCACTTTTAAGTTTTAAAGCCGAAGCCCAAACAAAATCAGCCGATCAGATTCAGGTAAAAATAGATTTAGAAAATGTAAAAGACGATAAAGTGCAGGTTACTGTAACTGTTCCTAAAATAAAATTGGACAAAATAACCTATTACATTCCTAAAATTGTTCCGGGAACTTATTCTACCGATGATTACGGAAAATATATAGAAGATTTGAAAGCTTTTGATTCGAAAGGAAATTTATTGGAAGTTGCAAAATATGGAGATAATTCCTGGGAAATTGATAATGCTAAAAAATTAGATAAAATCACTTATTTGGTCAATGATACTTTTGATATAGAAGATGAGCACGATATTTTTTCGCCTTCGGGAACCAATATTGAGGCAGGAAAGAATTTTCTTTTAAATACTCACGGATTTGTAGGTTATTTTTCGGAATTCAAAAACAATCCGTACAAATTAGATGTAATTCATTCAAAGGAATTGTGGGGCGCAACCTCTTTGATTGATACAAATTCAAGTGAAACGGCAGATAGTTTTACTGCAAGCCGTTATGCCGAATTAGTTGAAAATCCAATCATGTATTCAAAACCGAATTACACTACTTTCAATATAGGAGGAATGGATATTTTGCTTGCGGTTTATTCTCCTAATGGAGTTGTAACGGCCGAAAGTTTGACTCCCGGTATGAAAAAGATGATGACAGCTCAAAAGAATTTCTTAGGCAAATTCAATTCTACAAAGAAATACAGTGTGTTGTTATACCTCTCGGATGTAGAAAAAAAAGATGCCGAAGAGTTTGGTGCTTTAGAACATCCAACTGCTACAACTGTTGTAATGCCTGAGCAAATGCTTTTTGACGAATTAGAGGAACAAATGAAAGATGTAGTTTCGCACGAATTTTTTCATATTGTGACCCCTTTGAGTATTCATTCAAAAGAGATTCATGATTTTGATTTTAATAATCCAAAAATGTCGAAACATTTATGGATGTATGAAGGAGTTACCGAATATTTTGCGAATCTTTTTCAGGTAAATCAGGGTTTGATTTCGGAAGATGATTTTTATAAACGAATGACCGAAAAAATTGAAAATGCTGCTGTAATGGACGATTTGATGCCGTTTACAACCATGAGCGCCAATGTTTTGTCGAAACCGTATAAAGATCAATATAGAAATGTGTATCAAAAAGGTGCTTTGATTGCCATGTGTCTTGATATTCAGCTTAGAGAAAGCAGTAAAGGTCAAAGAGGAATTTTGGATTTGATGCAGAAATTAGCTGAGATTTACGGAAATAACAAACCTTTTGACGATGCAGAATTATTCGGAAAAATAACTGAACTGACCTATCCTGAAATTGGAAAATTCTTTGAAACCTATCTCGAAAGCCGGAATAAAATTCCGTATGACGACTATTTTGCAAAAGTAGGTGTTGGTAAAAAAGGGAAGAAAGTTCCGGGAAATGTTTTTATAAAAGATCAAACTCCTTATGTTATGACCGATCCTGAAGATAAAAAAATATATGTTGTAGCGAGTGATTTGCCTGAGTTTTATACAAGTCTGGGAATTAAAAAAGGGGATGAGATTGTTGAAATAAATGGAGTAAAATACAGTTATGACAATATTTATGAAATGGTGGCTTTGAGCGATTCATGGAAAGAAAATCAGCTTATAACAGTGAAAATAAAACGTGATTCGAAAGAAATTACCTTAAACGGGAAAGTTAAGATTCCGATGGTAGATAAATTTGATTATCATGTGACTGATGAAAGTAAAAAAACTTTGAGAGAAGCCTGGCTGAAAGGATAAAAGTAAAAAATCCTCAATTTGAATTTTGAATTGAGGATTTTTTTATTGTGTTTGCCGAAAAAACAGAACCAGAAGATTGTCAATTATAGAAATCAGAATACTTTTGCCACTGCACGATTTCATGTAATTTTAAAATAAATATTTGATGAAAAAAATACTACTTTTTCCAATTGTACTATTAGTATTGATAGGTTGTGGAAAGAAAAAAGCGGAAAACAATCTTCATTTGACCGGAAATATTAAAGGATTGAAAAAAGGGACTTTGTATATTCAACGATTTGAGAATGCGGCTTTGAAAGCTATAGATACGATTGAAATTGATGGAGATTCTCATTTTGAAACCGATATAATTTTGAAATCGCCCGAAATGTTGTATCTGTTTTTAGACAGAGGAGTTACAAATTCTATTGATAATAATTTGCCATTTTTTGCCGAAGCCGGAGAAATGAATATCGAAACCCAATTGGATTCTTATTTTGCAAAAGCAACTATTACCGGATCTCAAAATCAAAAATTGTATGAGCAATACCAAAAGGGAAATAAAGTATTTAATGAAAAATTACTTGTTTTGGCCACAGAAAGATTTACAGCGTTGAAAAATAAAAATCAGGCTGAGTTAATCCGAATTGAAAATGTTGAACAAAGTATCTTGAAACGCAAATATTTATACACGGTCAATTTTGCTCTGAACAATGCTAAATACGATGTTAGTCCGTTTGTTGTTTTGTCTGAAATAAGTGATATTAATGAGAAGTATCTTGATACAATTCAAAAATCATTAAGCCCTAAAGTAAAAGAATCGTTTTACGGAAAGAAATTCATGGACTTGCATAATAGTTTAAAATAAATTGTAAATAATAAAATTTAAAAATCCGACTCAAAACGAATTTTGAGTCGGATTTTTTGTAAGTATATTTTGAAATTTTCAGAATTATTTCTTTCCGAATTTCCAGACAAATTCGTCATTTTTGATGGTAGCTCCCACTTCAATTTTTACAATTTCATTGTATTCTGTCTGAAAAATAATCCAGTTGTCTTCGTTGAAATAGTTTTCGAATGTATCGAATTCTTCCTGTTCAAATTTGGTTATTTTTTGTGAAACCAAATCCTTTTTTACTGTTTCAATGTTTTGTCCGATGATTTTCTTTCCAAAAAGTTCCAAATCAGGATTAGAAGTTACAATAAAACCCAGTTTTAAATCTTCTTCTACATAAAACGTCAAGCGCATTTTTAGCTTGTTGTAAACCAAAATTACATTTTCGTCTTCGTCTTTATAGTTTCTGTCGGGTTTTCCATAAATGGCGGTTACGTCATTTTGCTTCATCCCGAAAATAAGTTTATCGATTCCTGTTGTTAGGTTTATTTTCATATTGTTTTATTTTGGTTCAAATGTATTTCTTTTTCAGATTTTAGAAAGGCTTATCAATGAAAAATATTTTTTGAAATACTTTAGAATCATTTTTAAGTTTTGATTAATTTTCTATATTTATAAAACTATAGATTTATGATAATGGGAAAAAATAAGACAAAACTTGACCTTCGTATAATGTTGCTGCTTTTTATAATAAGTTTTTGTGGTTTTACTGCATTTTCATATTATGTTATAAATCAGACAAAAGTTAACGGAAGCATACATTCTAAAATTTCCAGAGGACAAAATTTGGTTGCCGATATTTTGCCTCCTCCGGGTTATATTATTGAAACTCATTTTTATAATTCTGAAATTGTAAATGCAAAAAACAAAATAGATCAGGAAAAATATTTTGATGCTATCAATAAATTTGAATCTCAGTACAATCATTCAAAAAAAGAATGGAAAAAAAGCACTCCCGAAATTCAGGCAAAATTTAGCGAAAGCGATATTTATGTAAAGGAATATTTTCATTTATCGAAAACCGATTTGTTTAATTCTCTTTCTTCGGAAACAAAACACGAAATATATCAAACGATGAATACGTTATTTCTGAAACACAGAGCTTGTATTTTGGATGTAGTAAAAATTCAGAAAAAGATAAATGCAACTATTACAGAAGATGCCGAGAAGTCAATTAACAGAACATTGGTTTTTATGATAATTATAGCTTTGTTTTTGATTACTTCGGTAACAATTACTACTATTTATCTGGGAAATCGAGTTGGTTTTTACAGTGCGAGATTAAGAGGGTTAATGCAGGAACAAGATAAGTTTTATTCAATAATTGCTCACGATTTAAGAGGGCCAATCTGGAATGTTTCGGCAATGCTTTCTTTGTTGAACGAAGGAGGATTGGACGCTGAAGAAGAAAAAGAATTGTTGAAAGCACTCGAAAATCAGTCTGAAAGTACAGCCGTTTTATTGGATAATTTATTGGAATGGACAAAACTTCATAACGGTATAATTACTGCCGATATTAAAACTGTAAATATAGCAGATGTAGTGAATGAGAGTATAAGTGTGTTGATAGAATCGGCGAATCTTAAAAATATAAAGTTGTGGAAAGAAATAGTTGATTGTGAAGTTGATATTGACAGAAGAATGATTGCAACAGCATTGCGAAATTTAGTTTCTAATTCTTTGAAATTTACTTATCCGCATGGTGAAATAAAAATCAGTACCGAAATAATTAATCATTTATTGATTATAAAAATAAAGGATAACGGTATGGGAATTCCTAAAGAAAAACTGGATAAAATATTTAATATTAACGGAGTCAATTCTACAAAAGGAACCGGTGGAGAAATAGGAAGTGGTTTGGGACTGAAAATTTGTGAAGAATTAGTAAAACGAAATAATGGCCGCTTTTTTATAGAAAGTACCGTTGATGTAGGAACCGAAGTAAGAATTGAATTTGAAATAAAAAAGAATCTCGTTTAATCCTTGAGTTTCAGGATTAAACGAGATTTTTTTAAATTTTATTTGAGGAAAATCTATTCAGAAAATTCGTCGTAGCGAATCACTTCCTGCGGATCATATAACGGACATTTGAATTCTTCCATAGTATCTGCCAGAAGATCCATTGTTTTTCCTTCTGTACCATAGCAGTCAATTGCTATACTTTGCGGAGTTGTTTTTATATGAAAAGCACCTTTACCATTATTGTTTTTCCAACTGAATTCATCCACTCTTTCCCAGGAAGAGAAAAGTTTAGCAATTCTGTTGATGATTACATCTGTAGGAATATCTTCTAAACCGTCAACCAATTCCCGGTCGATTAAAGCTTCATAAACTTCCTGGTTATTCAGATAAATTCCTTCTTGATATCTCCAAAATAGTAATTCGTACATTCCTTTATATATTTAACCCTATCAGGGTTTTAAACCCTGATAGGGTTGTTTAGTTTAATATTCGAAAGTTCCGTATTCGCTGCTGATAGTAAGTTTCTTGCTGTCAGAAGCTTCAACTCTACCTATAATTTGTGCGTCAACATTGAATGATTTAGAAATTGCAATGATATCTTCTGCAACAGCAGCAGGAACATAAATTTCCATACGGTGACCACAGTTGAAAACCTGATACATTTCTTTCCAGTCTGTTTTAGACTGCTCCTGAATCAATTTGAACAAAGGAGGAACAGGAAACAAATTGTCTTTTATAACATGAACTTTATCTACAAAGTGCAATACTTTGGTTTGGGCACCGCCACTGCAATGAACCATTCCGTGAATAGTATCTGATTTGTATTTTTCTAATATTTTTTTGATGATAGGCGCATAAGTTCTTGTTGGCGAAAGAACCAATTTTCCGGCATCGATTGGTGAATTTTCAACCGCATCGGTCAATTTTACTTTTCCTGAATAAACTAATTCAGAAGGAACAGCGGCATCATAACTTTCAGGATATTTTTGAGCCAAATAATTGTCAAAAACATCATGACGAGCAGATGTCAATCCGTTACTTCCCATTCCGCCGTTGTAACCTTTTTCGTAAGACGCCTGACCAAAAGAAGCCAAACCTACAATAACGTCACCAGCCTGAATGTTGGCATTATCAATAACATCAGAGCGTTTCATTCTAGCCGTAACGGTAGAATCCACGATGATTGTTCTTACCACATCACCAACATCGGCAGTCTCGCCACCTGTAGAATGAATTGTAACTCCAAAAGATTTCAATTCCTGAATCAATTCTTCGGTTCCGTTGATGATTGCCGAAATCACCTCAGAAGGAATAAGGTTTTTATTTCTTCCGATAGTCGAAGACAACAAAATATTGTCGGTAGCACCCACACATAATAAATCATCAATGTTCATGATTAAAGCATCCTGAGAAATACCTTTCCAAACCGAAATATCTCCGGTTTCTTTCCAATACATATAGGCAAGAGATGATTTTGTTCCTGCACCATCGGCATGCATTATAAGACAATAATCTTCATCATTTGTCAAATAATCGGGTACTATTTTGCAAAATGCCTGTGGAAATAAGCCTTTGTCAATGTTTTTAATAGCATTGTGAACGTCTTCTTTTGAAGCCGAAACACCTCTCATTGCATATCTTTTGCTGGTATCAGAACTCATAAAAATTGTAAAATGTAGTTATTGCCGACAAATGTAATCATAAAAGAAAAGTCAACCAAGATTAATTTAAGGTTGTAGGTTGTGAGTTGTAGATGTGCAAATTTGGAAATCAAATTCCTAAATGATGAACAACCTACAACTTACACCCCATAACAAATAATAAACTTTGAACCGAAACAATTGGCACTCTTCAAAAAAAGTTGCAATTTTGCGCTTCAAAATAAAAAATAACATCATGCCAAAAATTTCAAATAAAGGAAAGCAAATGCCGGAATCTCCAATTAGAAAATTGGTTCCGTATGCAGAAATAGCTAAGAAAAAAGGTAATAAAGTGTACCATTTAAATATTGGTCAGCCAGACATCAAAACACCGGAAGTAGCTTTGAATGCCGTAAAAAATGTTGATATTCAGGTTTTAGAATACAGTCATTCTGCGGGTTTTGAGAGCTACAGAACAAAATTGGCTCAATATTATACAAACCACGGTTTGCCTATCAATACAGAAGATATTATTATTACTACCGGTGGTTCTGAAGCATTGCTTTTTGCAATGGGAAGTATTATGGACACAGATGACGAGATCATTATTCCGGAACCATTTTACGCAAACTACAACGGTTTCGCAACTTCTTCAGGTTGTAAAGTTGTTCCTGTGATTTCGACTATAGAAACAGGTTTTGCGTTGCCTCCAATTGCTGATTTCGAGAAATTGATTACGTCTAAAACTAAGGCTATCATGATTTGTAATCCGGGAAACCCAACAGGTTACTTGTATTCTAAAGAAGAAATGTTGCAATTGGCTGAATTGGTAAAAAAACACGATTTGTTCTTAATTGCCGATGAAGTTTACCGCGAATTTACTTACGATGGTGGAGTTCACCACTCAGTAATGAATATTCCCGGAATTGAGCAACATGCAATCATGATCGATTCTGTTTCTAAAAGATACAGTATGTGTGGAGCCAGAATTGGTTGTATTGTTTCTAAAAACAAAGAATTGATGGCTACGGCTATGAAATTTGCGCAAGCTCGTTTGAGTCCTCCAACTTTTGCACAAATTGCCAGCGAGGCGGCTCTTGATACTCCTCAAAGTTATTTTGACGAAGTGATTACTGAGTACAAAGATCGTAGAGATACTTTGATCGCTGAGTTGAATAAAATTGAAGGTGTAAAAGTGGCTACTCCAAAAGGAGCTTTTTACTGCATCGCTCAGTTACCGATTGATAATGCTGATGATTTTGCACAATGGTTGCTTGAGTCTTATGATTTGAATAAAGAAACCGTAATGGTGGCTCCGGCTGCCGGATTCTACTCAACTCCGGGTGTAGGTTTGAACGAAGTTCGTATTGCTTATGTTTTGAAAAAAGAAGACTTGGTTCGTAGTGTTCAAATATTGAAAGAAGCTTTGGCTGTTTACGACAAACGCTAATCTTTATTTCCAAATTTTAAAAACTGTTTAGGTTGATTTTTTTCAACTTAAACAGTTTTTTTATGTGATTTTGTGATGGAGTTTGTATTGATTGAAATCAAATAAATAATTATTTTTTGCAATACTCAAACAGCAATTACTTATTTTCGCAAATTACTTATCTTTGCGCAACAAAAAACGCTATTTTATTACATAATTTATGAGCCAAAACGAAGATTTTTTAGACGAAATTGGAGACAATCATATCGCTACTAATGCAAAAAACCCTTTAAGAGAAGACGCTTTTGTCTTATCTGATAAAGAAAAAATAGAATCCATAAAAAAAGATGTAGAACGTATTTTGACTACTTTAGGAATGGACCTTACAGACGACAGTATGAAAGGAACTCCGAATCGCGTAGCAAAAATGTTTGTAAACGAAATCTTTGGCGGATTACATCCTGATAAAAAACCAAAGGCTTCTACCTTTGAAAACAACTATAGATACGGAGAGATGTTGGTTGAGAAAAACATCACCGTTTATTCTACTTGTGAACATCATTTGTTGCCTATTATAGGAAGAGCTCACGTTGCTTATATTTCAAACGGAACCGTAGTAGGTTTGTCAAAAATGAACCGAATTGTGGAATATTTTGCAAAAAGACCACAGGTACAGGAAAGACTTACAATGCAGATTGTTCAGGAATTGCAACAAGTATTAGGAACTCAAGACGTAGCCTGTGTAATTGACGCCAAACATCTTTGTGTAAATTCACGTGGAATTGGAGATATAGAAAGCAGTACCGTAACTTCTGAATTTGGAGGGAAATTCAAAGAAGATAAAACAAGAAGAGAATTTTTGGATTATATCAAGTTGGAAACTAAGTTTTAGTGATTAGTGACTAGAATTAGTGATTAGCCAAAAAACCATAAACTCCAAACCATAAACTCATGCCTCTTTACAAAAACCAATCTATTAAAATATATAATTCTCTTTCCGGAGAAAAAGAAAATTTTACTCCTATACACGAAGGAAACGTAGGAATGTACGTGTGTGGACCTACGGTTTACAGCAACGTGCATTTAGGAAATCTGAGAACTTTTATGTCTTTTGACATGATTTTCAGATACCTGCTTCATTTAGGTTATAAGGTTCGTTATGTGAGAAACATTACCGATGTTGGTCATATTGTGGATGATGTTGATGAAGGTGAAGATAAAATTGCTAAAAAAGCACGTTTGGAACAACTGGAACCTATGGAGGTTGTTCAGCGTTATACGGTAGATTTTCATGATATTTTGAGGGATTTCAACTTTTTGCCTCCAAGTGTGGAACCAACTGCTACCGGTCATATTATTGAGCAAATTGAAATTATAAAGAAAATCATTGAAAGCGGATATGCTTATGAAATCAATGGTTCTGTTTATTTTGATGTAGTAAAATTTAACGAAACTCACAATTACGGTAAACTAAGCGGAAGAAATATCGAAGATATGTTGGCTAATACCCGCGAACTCGACGGACAATCTGACAAGAGAAATCCTCAGGATTTTGCACTTTGGAAAAAAGCCGAACCCGAACATATCATGCGTTGGCCTTCGCCTTGGAGCGATGGATTTCCGGGTTGGCATCTTGAATGTACCGCCATGAGTACTAAATATTTGGGTAATCATTTTGATATTCACGGAGGTGGAATGGATTTGAAATTCCCGCACCACGAATGCGAAATTGCTCAGAACGAAGCTTGTACAGGTCAGACTCCGGTAAATTACTGGATGCACGCCAATATGCTTACACTGAATGGCAAGAAGATGGCTAAATCGACCGGAAATAACATTCTTCCAAGAGAAATTATAACAGGAGAAAACAATATTCTGAGTAAAGCGTTTTCGCCTTCGGTTACTAGATTTTTCATGCTTCAGGCACATTATAGATCTATTCTTGATTTTTCTGATGATGCTATTGTGGCTGCTGAAAAAGGTTACAACAGATTGATGGAAGCTTTGGAAGGAATGAAGAATATCGAGCCTAAATCAACTTCTACGCTTGACATTGCATCTTGGAAAAAAGACTGTTATGAAGCAATGAATGACGATTTCAATACGCCAATCCTAATTGCACAATTGTTTGAAGGAGTTCGTTTCATTAATATATTAAAAGAAGGTACAGCAACATTGACAGCCGAAGATTTGAAATCTTTTGCATCAGCAATGACAGCTTTTGTCTTTGATGTTTTAGGATTGAAAGATGAAAAAGCTTCTGCCGGCAATAATGATAAACTGGAAGGCGTAGTAAAAATGCTTATCGAAATGAGATTTGAAGCGCGTGCCAATAAGGATTTTGCAAAATCGGATGCTATTCGTGATCAATTGGCTGCTTTAGGAATTCAACTGAAAGACGGAAAAGAAGGGACTACTTTCTCGATTTAAGAATTGAGATTTAGGATTTCTTTCGATTCGAGTTATATACAATAATGAAATTAACCACACCATTTATATTTCTAGTTCGGTTTTATCAAACGGCTATATCTCCGTTTACGCCTTCGGCCTGCCGATTTGAACCTACGTGTTCGGCGTATATGATAGAAGCTTTGCAAAAACATGGATTGTTGTATGGTGGTTTTCTTGGGATCAAAAGAATTTTGTGTTGTCATCCTTGGGGAAGAACGGGGTATGATCCTGTTCCTGAAAAGAAGTGCAATCACAAACATTAGAAATGACAATATCAATGACAATATCAATGACAATATCAATGACAATATCAATGACAAAAGCAACAAACTATAAACAACAAATCAAAAACCACAAATAATGACATACGCACTAAATATACTTTGGAATCCTTCTGAAGGAATTCAAATTGGACCTTTGATGATTCGCTTTTACAGTTTAATGTTTGTTGTAGCATTCAGTTTAGGTTGGTATCTTACCAAGAAAATATTTGAACGCGAAAATGAACCTATTGAAAAACTGGATTCTTTGTTTATCTGGACAGTTTTGGCAACATTGCTTGGGGCGCGTTTAGGTCATGTGTTTTTTTATGATTGGGAATATTACAGCAATCATAAAATGGAGATTTTATTGCCATTCCGTTTTGATCCTTTCGAATTTACCGGTTTTAGTGGTTTGGCAAGTCATGGAGCAGCAATTGCTATTATTGGCAGTATGTATTTTTTTAGTAAAAAGATAATGAAACGGCCTTTGTTCTGGGTAATGGACCGAGTTGCTATTGCTATTGCTGTTGGAGGTGCTTTTGTGCGTTTGGGTAACTTTTTCAATTCTGAAATTATTGGGCATGAAACTAAATCAGTTTTTGGGATCCGATTTTTGCACGATACCTTTTCTTCACGTGAAGCAGTTCAATTAACCGGAATTGCAAATCCAAAAGAAGCTTATAATGCCATTGCTACTAATCCTCAATTCAGTTCGTTTTTGGCACAAGTTCCGGCTAAACATCCGGCACAATTGTATGAAGCGTTAGGGTATGTTTTTGTATTTCTGGTTGTTTATTATGCTTATTGGAAAACCAATGTAAGAGAAAAAGTAGGATTTATTTTTGGAATATTCCTGATAATGTTGTGGTCTATTCGTTTTGTGGTAGAATTTGTAAAAGAAAGTCAGGGAGGTTTTGAAACCGCATTGGGCAATTCTCTATCTACCGGGCAATGGTTGAGTATTCCGTTTTTGATTATTGGATTTATTTTGGTTTTCAGAGCGAAAAAAGAAGTTTAAAATAAAATTCAATTTGCATTTTTAGGAAAAATAAATTTTGTGAAAGATGTAAAAGTTAAAAGGCTACCCGAAAGGATAGCCTTTTATTGTTTTGAATTGATTTCAAAGAATTGATTAATTATTTTAGTTTTTTGAAATAACTTTTAATTTTATAAGTAACACCGTTTTCAGTTTCACTTTGTTCTAAAACAAATTGAGATGCTGTTATTGATGATATTTTATAGGTTCCACTACCTTCGTCATAGGTTGTTTTTAAATTAGTTCCGTCAAAAATATAAGTTCCTAATTCGTCTACGTCTTTTTCACAATCAGCATCCATATCTACATATAGGAAGCTTCCGTCAGATTTAAATTCGGTATAGTCAGGACATGTACTGTTTTCCTCTTCGATGGTTTCTGTATTTACTAATTCACTACCCGAATACATTTCTATTTTTGTGTTTTGCCACTTTCCGGTTAATGATTGAGTTGCTTTTTTGTCATCGTCATTATTTTTATCACAAGCTGTTAATAGCCCGATTAATAAGACAGGTAGTAATATTTTTTTCATTTTTATATTGTGTTCCATTTGCAGATAATCTGCTTAAAGGGCGTATGGAATTTTGTTTAGGTTAGTTGGCCGCCCCGTTAACATAAATTGTTGTTTAAATCATTTTGTTTTTTTTAAAATTATCTCCTAACTTGAGTTAGATTATTAGTTGTTATTTAATCTGTTGAATAATAGTGTTTTATAATTTTAATATTTTCCTGCAAGGTCTTTTTTTGACCTTGTAGGTATTTAAATACACAAAGAACAATACCTACAAGGTTTTTTAAACCTTGCAGGAATCCAAACCACTTTGTAAATCAATTATCTAATAATCGAACTGAGGTTCCTAGAATCTGTAATTTAAATCAATTTGTTTTTATGTTAACTAACTATTGTTTTTGGTTATTTGTTTTCAAATATATAAAAAAATAAAAATAAATTAACAATAATTTTACATTTTTCAGTGTTTGTTTTTGTAATAAAATTAAAGTAATTGTATTTTAAATAAGTGTTTTTTGTTATTTGTTTGAAAATTAAATATTTAAAAAAGATTGTCTAATATCAATTGTTCCAATGTCGGCTCTGGACTTCATTTTTTGACAAAAAAAAGGCATTAAAGAGTATTTCTCCTTAATGCCTTTTTATGTAATTTATTTTAAATTCTTATTTTTTAGCAGGTAAAGCTTCTAATAATTCTACTTCAAAAATGATATTAGAATTTGGTGGAATCACAGTTCCAGCACCTCTTTCTCCATAACCCAATTTAGATGGAATGAAGAAAGTTGCTTTGTCTCCAAAAGACATTTTGTTCAATCCTTCTAAGAAACCGGGAATTAAACCTCCTTTGCTTCCGTATTCAAAAGGGAAAGGTTGATATCCGTTTTGAGCAGCTGTGTTTGCATCGTATTTTCCGTAAGTTTTATTTACTTCTTCATGGCTGCTGGCAAACAAACTTCCGTCTTCAAGATACCCTGAATAATGAATAAATACTTTTGTTCCGTCAGTCGGTTTTTTACCGTTAGCACTTGTAATAACATATTCTAAACCGCTTTCTGTTTTAGTCGCTTTAGTTCTTGTTTTGTTCAAATCAACAAGTTTTTGAGCTATTACAGTTCCGTATTTTTCTTTGTATGCTTTTTGAGCCAAAGCAGCTTCTTGTTGCTGTTGTTTTGCTCTTTCAGCTTCTAATGCAGCTATTTTTTTATCGTCTTCTGCTTTTGAGGCATAGTAAGAAGAGAATGTTTTTACGGCATCAAAGTTTTTTGCAGCAGCACCGTTTCTCACAATAGATACTTTCAGAATCACATCATCCTGAGCAATTGCGTTTACCACTTCCATACCTGAAACTACGTGACCAAAAACAGTGTGTTTTCCGTCTAACCAAGAAGTTTCTTTGTGCGTAATGAAAAATTGGCTGCCGTTTGTTCCCGGACCGGAGTTTGCCATAGACAAAATACCTCCTTTATCGTGTTTCAAATCGGTAAATTCATCTTTGAATTTATATCCGGGATCTCCTGTTCCGTTTCCAAGAGGATCTCCTCCCTGAATCATGAAATCTTTGATTACTCGGTGAAATTTCAAACCATTATAAAAAGGTTTTCCTTTCATATCTTCTTTTACATAAGGATTTGTTCCTTCTGCCAGGGCTACAAAGTTGGCCACAGTGATAGGTGTCTTTTGGAATTCTAAAGAAAGAACAATTTTTCCTTTTGATGTTTGCATTTCCGCAAACAATCCTTCATTTGCAGAAGATGTAACAGCTTTTTGAGATGCTGTTTTGTTTTTTGTTTGAGCAAAAGCAGAAATACTTATTGCTAAAAACGAAAGTAAAATAGCTTTGATTTTCATTTTTTATTCAATTAATTCCTTACTCGTTTCGCATTTTGCAGGGATTTTCAGGTTAGTTCCCAATTGGTGGCAATTTTAACAATAAGCTATGAATTGACCAATTTTTTGAGTTAAAATATTTATTTATCTCTGTGTTTCTTTCAATTCTATTTCAAAAATCAGATTGGCATTTGGAGGTATTATACCGTTTCCGGCTCCTGCTTCGCCATAAGCCAGGTGAGATGGGATGAAAACAACCAATTTGTCTCCCAATTCCATTTTTTCAATAGCTTCAAGAAAACCGGGAATCATTCCTTCTTTCGTTCCGGTGCGGAAAGGAATAGGAGTGTAGCCGTTTTGAGCCGCTCTTGCCTGATCGTATTTTCCGTAAGTTTTTGAAATTGATTCAATGCTACTGTCAAAAAGAGCACCGTTTTCGAAATAACCGGCATAATCAATCCAGACAGAAACACCTATTTTAGGTCTTTTACCACTTCCTTTTTTCACGATTTTGTATTCAAGACCAGTATTTGTTTTAGTGGCAGTAGCTTTTATGTTTTTGAAATAAGCTACTTTATTATTCATTATAGGTTTGTATTTTGCTTCATACAATTCTTTTTCTTTGGCTTCAATCTCTGCTCTGTTTTTTACGTTTTCAGATTCTGTTTTGAAATAATCGCCAAAAACTTTTACAGCGTTAAATTTCTTAGCAGCATCTCCTTTTCTGATGATGGTAATTGAAAGAATCATATCGTCTTGCTCAATTTTGTTTACCACATCCATTCCGTTTTCAACAACGTGACCAAAAATGGTGTGTTTTCCGTCAAGCCAGGGAGTAGCCACGTGAGTGATAAAAAATTGAGTTCCGTTTGTTCCCGGTCCGGCATTGGCCATAGCCAAAATACCTTCTTTGTCAAAACGAGCATCGGTAATTTCATCTTTGAAAGCATAACCGGCATCTCCCGAGCCATTTCCAAGAGGATCTCCTCCCTGAATCATGAAATCTTTAATAACGCGGTGGAATTTAAGTCCGTCATAAAGTGGTTTTCCTTTTAAATCCTCGTTTACAAATGGGTTTTTCCCTTCGGCCAAACTCACGAAATTGGCAACTGTAACAGGAGCGTTTTCATAATCAAGCTGAACAATTAGATCTCCTTTGTCGGTTTTTATTTCGGCAAACAATCCATTAGGTAAATCTTTGTGATTTTCACATGAAAAAAGAGCCGTGATAGCAATGAATAATAAGGTCAGTTTTTTTGTCATGGTTTGTAATTTGTGTTATTCGGTTTTTGTTTTAGAATTAGGTTTAGCACTGGCTTCTTTTTTGAAATCATTCAGGGTAACAGTACAGATTAAAGGAACGTTTGGACCAATTTTTTTGTTGTCTCCGTGGTAACCATAGCCCATGTGAGAAGGAAATAAGAAAGTAACTTTCTCGTTTTTGCGCATTAGTTTTATACCGTCTCTCAGTCCCATCATAATGTTTTGTTTATCTACTCTGTAAATTTGCGGACGTAATTCTACATCAGAATAGATTACATTTCCGTTGAGGTCTTTTAATTCGTAGTCAAAATAGGCAATATCTCCTTTTTTAGGCAAAAGTGTATCTTTCTCGTTTTTTACCTCATAAGTGTACCAATATCCTTTTTGAGAAGCGATATACTGAATGTTTGGATTGTTTTTTATAATAGAATCAATCTGGGCTTCTTCTCCTTTAATCAGTTTTTTATTTCTGATAACTGATTGTTTCATGAACTCTCCCGAAGTTTGAGAAATAGGTCTGCGGGCTTGTTGTTGCGAACAGCTTGCAATTGCGATTGAACCAATAGCCAGGACTGTTATTTTTTTGATGATGTTCATATTTTTATTGATTGATAAGATTTTTGGTTTTTAAAATCGATTCAAATTTGGCTACAGTTTCTTCCATTGATAAAGTCGATTTTCCTCCCGCCGCATTGATATGTCCGCCTCCTTCAAAATGTTCGCGGGCAAATTGATTTACGTCAAAATGACCCTGAGAACGCAATGATATTTTGATGATATTTTCGTCTTTGTGTTCTATGAAAATGGCAGTAAACTCAATTCCTTTTATAGAAAGTCCGTAGTTTACAATTCCTTCGGTGTCGCCTTTTACATAATTGAACATATCCAGTTCTTCCTGAGTCAAGGTGATATAAGAAGTTTTGAATTCAGGTAAGAGTTTCATGTTTTGTAGTGCTCTTCCTATTAACAACATTCGGTTGTATGAATTATTGTCAAAAAGAAGGTTGTGAATACCACTGTTGTCAATTCCTTTTTCAATCAAGTCGGCCACAACTCTGTGAGTAGTGCTGGTTGTAGAAGCAAAACGGAACGAACCGGTATCGGTAACAATTCCGGTATAAATGCAGGTTGCAATGGTTTTATCTATTAGTGATTCTTTTTGCAAAAAGTGAATAAAATTATATACCATTTCGCAGGTAGAACCAAATTGAGTGTCAGAATAAGTATAAGCAGCATATTCATCCGGTTTTTGATGATGATCAATCATAATGAATAATGCTTTTTGAACTTCTAATACTTTTTCCATTTCACCGGTACGATGCAAAGCATTGAAATCTAAAGTGAAGATTATATCGGCTTCTTCAAGGATTTTGGTCGTGTTTTCCTTGTCTTTTTCAAAGATTAAAACATTTTCAGCACCCGGCATCCAAGCCAGAAAATCAGGAAAAATGTTTGGTGCAATTACCACTGCCTGATGGTTTAATTTCTGTAGAAAATGATATAACCCCAAGGTAGAACCCATGGCATCTCCGTCGGGATTTCGGTGTGGAATTATAGCAATTTTTTTCGGAGTTGAAAGTAACTTCTGTATGGATTGTATGTCTTCTTGCTTCATTTTTAGATTGTTATCGGATTTGTGTAAATCTCAATAACAGTATTGTTTAAGTTAATAATACAAAGTCAACCGACTTTTTTTGACAGTTGCGAAGTTACATTTTTTTCGTTTAAACAAAGAATTCGAGTAATATTAAGTAAGGTAGAAGTCTGAATGTAAAATATGAGCAAAAAAAAAAACGGAACCTTATAGTAGATTCCGTCCCGATAATTTGAGCTGTTTTACTGTTGAGCAGGAACATTAAACATCCAGCGAATACCGAATTTGTCAAGGCAAACTCCCCAATAACCCCAAAATTCATCGTGAGGTGCTACACATTCGGTAGATTCCTTTGCGAGCTCGTTGTAAATTCTGTCGGCTTCCTCTTTAGAGTCAAGTTCAAGACTGATGGTTGTGTTGTTGCCAATAGTAAGTTTGTGCCCCATACTTTCAAGCATATCGGTTCCCATAAGTTGAGTTCCGTCCAAAATAGGTAAAGCTACGTGCATAATTTTATTTTTGTCGGCTTCAGAAAGTTGAGTTCCTTCCATTGGTGGTGTGTCGCCTATACGGAAAATAGGAGCTGAAAATTCGGTTTTGAAAACCGATTTATACAAGTTGAATGCTTCTTCGGCATTGCCCATGAAATTCAGGTAAACGTTTACTTTTGCCATTAGATTCAGATTTTATTTGTTATTATTTTATTTAAGTATTCTTGCTAATTCTCCAAAATCCGATTGACCTGAATTAATCGTTGGGTAAAATAGTCTTCTTTGGTTGAAGAAATCATTACTCCGGAGCTGGTAGATGCATGTATGAATTTTATTTCATTATCTAAAACTTCGGTAACCATTCCAACATGATTGATAGTTCCTTGGTTCATAGTATCAAAAAACAGTAAATCTCCTTTTTGCGCCTGATTTTTATCAATTTTTATTCCGGCATTGGTCGCCATATCTGATGAAGTTCTGGGCAAAGTAATGTCGATTTGTTTGTAGGTACAGAATATAAGTCCGGAACAGTCAAATCCGTTTTTATCCGTTCCGCCAAAAAGGTAAGGAATTCCGATATTTTCGGAAGCTTTAGTAATTAAGTATTCGGCTTTGTCTGACGTTGACAAGATGTTTGTAGTTGTTTTTTTACTTGTAGGAATAACATTATTGTTATTATTTTGAGAAGTAACCACAATTTTACTTTCTTCTGTTTTTCCCTGACGGATGATTAACTGATCGCCAATAGAAAGGCCTTTCACAATTTTTGGATTTAGTTTTTCCAGTTCAGTTATAGAGATATTGTAGCGTTTTGAAATTCCGTATTTGGTTTCTTTTGCCAAAACATTATGAGTGATTATTTCATCTGTATTTTGAGAAACCGATTTTTGCGGTTTTTGAATTTTTGATAATAATGTGTTTGTAGGTAAACCAGATTGAGAAGTAATTATTTCTTTTGAAACAGGAATAATAATACTGTTTCCTTCTTTTAGCCCGTTTTTTGTAATTAAAGGATTTACTTCTTTTATTTTGTCAACAGTTGTTTTATACTTTTTTGAAATTCCATAGAGAGTTTCTTTTGCTAAAACCAAATGAGTAATTGTCAGGTTATCGGTTTCTTTTGATTTGAGATTTTTATTCGGAATCCACAAAATTGAGTTCAATTGTATTGAAGAGCCTTTTATCGTTGGATTTAAATTATAAATATCCACTTCATTTACATTATATTTTTTTGAGATGCTGTAAATAGTTTCCCCTTTTGCAATTGTATGTTTGATTTTGTCTTGAGAAAAGACAACTGTAGTAAGGAATAAGAGAAATAATGTAAAAAATCTCATTTTGTTTATTTTGTAGCTTTTGTTTTTAAGGCTAAGCAAGATAAAAAAACTCTTGATAAGTGAAGAAAATTTTAGAATTATTTCGATTTGAAAAGTTATTTTAAAGTCCTCTGAGTTTTTAAGGTTCATAAAAATTTTTGAATATCGATATGCTGTTATACTTTTGCTGCTGAAAAACACAGATTTAAATGACGATTCAAATTATCAATCAACAGATTCAGCCTCAAAAAGATATATTGTTAAGGCATCCTTTATACCAACAAATCCAAAATCTGGATCATTTACGCCATTTTATGGAGGGACATGTGTATGCGGTTTGGGATTTTATGTCATTGCTAAAAGCACTGCAAATGCGTTTGACCTGTACCACTACGCCTTGGATTGCTTCTGCCGATCCCGAAATCCGTTATTTGATTAATGAGATCGTTTTGGCGGAAGAGTCAGATTTGACATTAGATGGCAAAAGGTTAAGTCATTTTGAAATGTATCTACAGGCCATGAAAGCTAGCGAAGCCAATACAGCTGCGATCGAAGGTTTTTTGAGTCAGGTAGTTTCGGGTCAGAATATTTTTGAGGTTATTGCTAATAGTAATCTGCACCCTCAAATCAAGTCATTTTTAGAATTTACTTTTCAGACCATAAAAAATGGGAAATCGCATGAAATTGCAGCGGCTTTTACTTTTGGACGTGAAGACCTGATTCCGGAGATGTTTGCTGAGATTCTAAAAAACATTCAAGCTAATTTTCCTGAAACCGATTTGTCACAGTTTATCTATTATTTTGAAAGACACATAGAACTAGATGCCGATGAACATGGCCCGATGGCGATGCGTATGATTTCGGAACTTTGTGGTACTGATACCAAAAAATGGGAAGAAGTGGCTCAGATTTCTGTTTTGTCACTCGAAAAGAGAATTGGTTTGTGGAATGCCATATCCGAAACGATTAAGAAAACGATTATTCTTTAATAATACTCAAAAGCGCAAAGATTACTTTTTGCACTTTTTTTATACGTTGTAATTTGCTGTGGTTGTAAAAGTTTATTACAGATTCCCGATTTCTTCCCTTTTAAATTTTCTATACAATGCTTTTTTAGGTCCTTTCACGATTTGAGATTGGTAAATCCCCACTGGTCCCGAACAAAAATAAGCCACTGTACAGGTGAGACCAACATAAATTCCGCATTCTATCCCAAAGAGTTCCATTCCCATGATGGTACAGGCAATAGGTGTGTGGGTAGCTCCTGAGAAAACGGCAACAAAACCAATTCCTGCCAAAAGGGCCACCGGCAACGGAACAAAAATCGAAAGTGCACTTCCTAATGTTGCACCCACAAAGAAAAGCGGAGTGACTTCTCCTCCTTTGAAACCGGATCCTAATGTAAAGCTTGTGAAGAGAATTTTGAGTAGGAAAATATGAAATGCCTGTGGATGTTCGAAAGAGGTAATAATAGTAGGAATTCCCAAACCTATGAATTGAGTTGAACCCATAGAAAAAACAGCGATGGCAATAACAATCCCGGCAAAGAATGGTCTTAGAGGAGGGAATTTAATGTTTTTTGAAAACAAATGATTCCAGAAATGGGTTAGTCGGGCAAATAGCATGGCTGTGAGCCCAAATAAAATTCCGATGATGATAATCCAAAATAGGTTAGAAAAACTCATATCCGGGATTTCCGGAATATGGTAATGAGTGTGTTTTATTTGCCAAAATTCAACAGTATAGTAGGCTACAAAAGCGACCAAAAAAGAGGGAAGAAGATTTTTGTAACTGAAATTACTGAAATACAGAATTTCAATTGAAAAGATTGCTGCCGTAAAAGGAGTTCCGAAAACAGAAGCAAAACCCGCACTGATTCCTAAAATCAAAATAATTTTACGTTCTTCTTTGTTTAGATTGAAAATAGAAGTGAATTGGTCGGCAATGGCACCACCCATTTGTACAGCAGTTCCTTCCCGTCCGGCCGAACCTCCAAAAAGATGTGTGATTAAAGTGGTAATTAATACCAAAGGAGCCATTTTCAGGGGAATTGTTTTCTCAGGATTTTCGTATTCCTCAAGAATCAAATTATTGCCTTTCACCACATTTTTGCCCCAATAAAAATACATCAAACCAATCAGCAATCCGGCCAATGGCAAAAGAGAGATAATCCAAATGTTTTGTTCTCTGTAATTGGTAACCCAATTCAAGGAAGCCAAAAATAAAGAAGAAGCGCAGCCGGTAAAAATTCCTATAAAAAGAATAATGAAAATCCATTTAGAAATTTCAAGAGCGGTTTTTTGGAAAGCTTTTGCAGATATAAGATTCAAATGATGGAATTTTTAGAAAACAGAATGGTTTTGCCTGAATTAAATCGGAAAAATCCATACAAGATTAATGAAAAAATCCGATAAACCCAAAGTAGTATTCCAAAGGCTTTTTTGTACTTTAGCCATCTGTAAAAATTTAACAAAATGATTTCTGACACTCAATTCCAAAAAGAATTACAAATTATTATAGAAAATGCCATTCGTGAAGATGTAGGTCCGGGCGATTACAGCTCTTTGGCCTGTATTCCGGCAACGGCTCAGGGAAAAGCAAAATTATTGGTAAAAGAAAACGGAATTATTGCCGGAGTAGAATTTGCCAAAATGGTTTTTAATTATGTTGATTCGAATCTGAAAGTTGAAACTTTTATAAATGATGGAACTCCGGTAAAAGTAGGAGATGTGGTTTTGACTGTTTCGGGAAGTTCGCAATCAATTTTGAAAGCAGAGCGTGTAGTTTTGAATTCTATGCAACGAATGAGTGCTATTGCTACAAAAACCAATCAATATGTAACATTGCTTGAAGGAACCGGAGCTAAGATTCTCGATACCCGAAAAACAACTCCGGGTTTTAGAGCAACTGAAAAATGGGCTGTAAAAATAGGAGGAGGAGAAAACCACCGATTTGCGTTGTATGATATGATTATGTTAAAGGATAATCACAACGATTTTGCAGGTGGAATTACCAATGCCATCAATAAAACCAAACAATTCCTGAAAGAAAATAATCTTGATTTAAAAATTATTGTAGAAGCCAGAAATCTGGATGAAATAAAAGAAATTCTTCAAAACGAAGGTGTTTACAGGATTTTGATTGATAATTTCAATTTTGAAGATACCAGAAAAGCAGTTGAATTGATTGGAAGTAAATGTCAAACAGAGTCTTCGGGAAATATAAACGAGAAAACAATCAGAGAATATGCGGCTTGTGGAGTTAATTATATCTCTTCGGGAGCTTTGACACATTCGGTTTCTAATATGGATTTGAGTTTGAAAGCTGTTTAATTGTTTAATAGGTACATTGTTTAATTGATAAATTGATAATGTTGGAAGAAAAAGAAGAACAAAAAGAAGAACAAAAAGGATTGACTTTAGAACAGCAATTAGAAAAAATACCTTTGGTAAGATATGTTGTTAAAGGAATGCAACGTAAAAATATCTCTTGGCTCGAAGGGATTACCTGGTATGATTTGGTTAAAATGTACATTAACGGAATCATTGACGGAGCATTTTCGTATCATGCCAGTTCTATTGCTTTCAGTTTCTTTATGTCGCTGTTTCCTTTTGCGCTTTTTATTCTGAATTTGATTCCTTACATACCTATTGAAGGATTTCAGGACGATTTTCTTCAATTTGTACAAGAAAGTGTTCCGCCCAATACTTTTGATGCAGTTGCCAGTATTATCAATGATATTCTTAATAATTCGCATTCAAATTTAATCTCGTCGGGGTTTTTATTATCGATATTTTTGATGGCCAACGGAATAAACGGACTTTTGGGAGGTTTTGAAACTTCTCAGCATGTATTGGAAAAAAGAGGTTTTCTACATCAATATCTTGTTTCTCTAGGAATTTCATTAGGGTTTTCGGTATTATTGTTACTAACTGTAGCTACAATTGTGGTTTTTGAAGTTATTATACGTCAGACCATGATTCTCAATTCGCTGAGCGATAGTATTCCGTTGATTATCATTGGTCGATATGCCTTTTTGGTATTGATGATTTTAATAACCACTTCTATTTTATTGAAATATGGAGCCACACATAAATATAAACCGGCTTTTATAAGTATTGGTTCTGTTTTTACTACGGTTCTTATTGTTATTTCGTCTTATTTTTTCGGAATCTGGGTAGTGAAATTTTCAAAATACAATGAACTTTATGGTTCTATCGGAACTTTGTTGATTATGATGTTTTATATTTGGATTAACTGTATGGTAATGTTACTCGGTTTTGAGTTTAATGCCATTATTCATAAGTTGAGAAATGAACATCAGGAATTAAAAGAATAGAAAAATAATTATTTGAAAATTGTTGAACTAAACCAAAATTATTATGAAAAAATATTCAATTTGTATCGTGTTTTTGTTACTGACAAATGCCTTTTATTCTCAATCGGTTATTGGGAAATGGAAAACCATTGATGATGAAACCGGAAAACCGAAGTCTATTGTAGAAATTTATGAGAAATCAGGAAAAATCTACGGAAAAGTAATTGAGATTCTTACTCCTGAAAACAAAAATAAACTTTGCAAAGATTGCGAAGGAGAAGATAAAGGAAAACCTGTTTTGGGACTTACTATTGTAAAAGGTTTAACCAAAGACGGAAACGAGTATAGCAATGGTAAGATTTTAGATCCAAATAACGGAAAATTATACAAATGTATTTTGGCTTTGGAGGAAACAGATAAGCTTAAAGTTCGCGGTTATATCGGGTTTTCACTTATAGGAAGAACTCAGTATTGGTATAGAGTTAAGAATTAATTATGAATTGAGAATTGAGAATGTAGAATTATCTATAAATTAAATTATCAAATCCCAAATCCTAATTCCTAAATCTTAAATCGAAAATGCATTTCGTCGAAGTAATTTTACCTCTTTCTTTAGAAAAAACTTTTACCTACAGTATTTCTGAAGCAGAGTTTCAGTACATTCAAAAAGGAATGCGTATTGCGGTTCCTTTTGGAAAGAGTAAAGTTTACACGGCTTTGGTGGTTGAGGTGCATCAAAATCAGCCGATTTTGTATGAAGCCAAAGAAATTCAGGAAATTCTGGACGAAAAGCCTGTGGTCAATGAATTTCAGATCAATCATTGGTTTTGGGTTGCGTCTTATTATATGTGTGCCATAGGCGATGTGTACCGAACCGCTATGCCTTCGGCATTTTTGCTCGAAAGTGAAACCCTGATTACCCAAAAGCAGGAAATTTTTATAAACGAAAGTCAACTCACAGACGAGGAATTCATGATTTATGAAGCACTTCAAAAACAGTCTTCGCTGAAAATTCAGGATATAGTTGCAATTTTAAATAAGAAAAAAGTTTTTCCGGTTATTCAAAAACTGATTACCAAGAATGTATTGGTACTTCAGGAAGAAATGCAGGAAAATTACAAACCCAAGTTAGTACGGTATATTCGTTTGAATGCGCATTATAACAGTAATGAAGGTTTAAGCGAATTGTTGGAACAACTCAAAAATGCCAAAAAGCAGCGTGAAGCGGTTTTGGCTTATTTCCAAATCAGTGCCGTTGAGAAAAAACCGATTTCGGTAAAAAAATTGACAGAATCAACCAATTCCGGATCGACAGTTGTAAAAAGTTTGGTTGAAAAAGGTATTTTCGAAGAATATCATATTCAGGAAGATCGCATTAATTTTTCAGGAAAAATTAATGAAGCAGGAATGGTTTTGAGTGAAGTTCAGCAAAAAGCTTTTTCGGAAATCAATACTCAATTTTTGAGTAAGGATGTGTGTCTTTTGCACGGCGTAACATCTTCGGGAAAAACAGAAATTTACATTCAATTAATTGAACAATATATAAAAGAGCAAAAACAGGTTTTGTATTTGTTGCCCGAAATTGCGCTTACCACTCAGTTAACAGAGCGATTGCAAGCTTATTTTGGAAATAAAGTAGCGGTTTTTCATTCAAAATACAATAATAATGAACGTGTTGAGGTCTGGAATAATGTTTTGAATAATTCTGACAAAGCTCAAATTGTCATCGGAGCGCGTTCGGCTTTATTTTTGCCCTTTTCCAATTTAGGTCTTATCATCGTTGATGAAGAACACGAGCAAACTTTTAAACAACAAGATCCTGCACCGCGGTATCATGCCCGTGATGCGGCAATAGTTTTGGCTCATTCTCACAATGCGAAAGTATTATTGGGTTCGGCTACTCCAAGTTTGGAAACTTTTTTTAATGCCGAATCCGGAAAATACGGTTTGGTTACCGTTACCGAACGTTATGGAAATGTGATGATGCCAACTATTGATTTGGTTGATTTGAAGGATAAATATTTCCGAAAACGAATGACAGGACATTTTAGTGATACTTTGATAGAATCTATTACTGAAGCATTGAGTTTGGGCGAACAGGTCATTTTATTTCAGAATCGAAGAGGGTATTCTCCTGTAATTGAATGTATAACTTGTGGTCACGTTCCTCATTGTCCGCAATGCGATGTGAGTCTCACTTATCATAAACATAAAAATCAATTGCGTTGCCATTATTGTGGCTATTCAATGGCGAATCCAACTAATTGTCATCAATGCAACAGTGTTGAATTGACTACAAAAGGATTTGGAACCGAACAAATTCAGTTGGAATTGATCGAACTTTTTCCAAATGCCAAAATAGGCAGAATGGATCAGGACACGACAAGAGGTAAGTTTGGTTTCGAAAAAATAATTGATAGTTTTAAAAACAGGGAAATCGATATTTTGGTTGGAACCCAAATGCTTGCTAAAGGTTTGGATTTTGATAATGTCAGCCTTGTTGGAATTATGAATGCTGATAATATGTTGTATCATCCCGATTTCAGGGCATTTGAAAGAAGTTATCAGATGATGACTCAGGTTTCGGGTAGAGCGGGTCGTTCAGAAAAACAAGGAAAAGTGATTATTCAGACTTATAATCCCGAACATACTATAATTCGTCAGGTGACCAATAATGATTATGAGGGAATGTATCGAGAGCAATTACACGAAAGGATGATTTATAAATATCCGCCATATTTTCGTCTTGTAAAACTGACTTTGAAACATAGAGATTTTAATAAACTGAAAGATGGAGCTATGTGGCTTTCGGAAGTTTTGCGTCAGAATATGAATGTACCAATATTAGGTCCCGAAGAACCGCCTATAAGCAGAATCAGAAATGAATATATTCGAACCATGATGGTAAAAATTCCGAAAGAAAATTCTATTTTAGGTACAAAAAAAACTATTCAAAAGATATTGAATAGTTTTGAAACGGTTGCTCAATACAGATCGATAAAAGTAATCGTTAATGTTGATTTTTATTGATTTACTTCCAGAGCCTTTGTTAAATCGTCTTTTTTGTATCGGCTCAAAGGTATTTTTGTAACTCCAATTTCGGCAAATTTACTGTTGAAGCGTTCAATTTTATCGATATTAACAATATAAGATTTGTGAACACGAACAAATTTATTGGCAGGCAAATCTTTTTCAAAAGCTTTCATGGTAGAAAGCACTAAGTGACTGTCGTCTTCGGTTACTACTTTGATATAATCTCCAAAAGCTTCAATCCATTTAATTTTTGAAGTAAAAATTTTAAGTTTTTTCAGGTTTGTTTTGATGAAGATGTGCTCACCTTCTCCTTCAGAGGTGTTGTTTTTGAGAGCATGAAGTTCAAGAGATCTTTTTATAGATTCATTAAAACGTTCCGGAGTGATAGGTTTTTGCAGAAAATCGGTTGCGTTATATTCGAAAGCTTTTATCGCAAACTCGGCTTTTGAGGTAATAAAAATAATTTGAGGTTTATTTTTTAGTACATCCAAAAGTTCGAAGCCACTTATAACCGGCATCATAACATCAAGGAAAATCAAATCGACAGTATTGTAAGACATAAAGTTCTTTGCTTCAATAGCACTAGAGAACTCACCGATTAATTTTAGATTGGTGTGTTTGCTTACCAATTTAGTGATAATCATCCTTTGTAGTGAACTGTCCTCAATGATAATGCAATTAAGTTTCATGATTTCTACTGTATTTTAAGTTCTGAATTATAAAATTAAATATGTAATCACAAATAAACAACTTTTTATCGATAAAAAGTGTTTTTAATCAAAAAAATAAAGTGAATGATATTTGTGAAATAAAATAAAAAGACTAATTTTGCAGCCAAATTAACAAATAAATTATTTATTTATGAATCATTATGAAACTGTTTTCATCTTGAATCCCGTTTTATCTGAAGTACAGGTAAAGGAAACAGTAAGCAAATTTGAGGATTTTCTTACTTCTAAAGGAGCAGAGATGGTATCTAAAGAGGATTGGGGCCTAAAAAAAATGGCTTACGAAATCCAAAACAAAAAAAGTGGTTTTTATCACTTATTTGAATTCAAAGTATCACCAGAAGTTCTTATCGCTTTCGAAACTGAATTCAGACGTGACGAAAGAGTAATGCGTTTCTTGACTGTAAGTCTTGATAAACACGCAATTTCTTGGGCAGAGAGAAGAAGAGCAAAACTTAAAGCAGCTAAAGCGTAATTATTATGGCAAATCTACAACAATCAGCTTCAGGAAAAAAAGACGGAGATATCAGATATCTAACGCCTTTGAATATTGAAACAAACAAAGCTAAAAAGTACTGTCGTTTCAAAAAATCTGGTATCAAATATATCGATTATAAAGATGCAGATTTCTTATTGAAATTCGTTAACGAGCAAGGAAAAATTCTTCCTCGTCGTTTAACAGGAACTTCATTGAAATACCAAAGAAAAGTGTCTGTAGCTGTAAAAAGAGCTCGTCACTTAGCTTTAATGCCATACGTGGCCGATTTATTAAAATAATATTTAACTCTAGTTGTTGGTTTTCAATTGAAACCTAACTTCTAATAATATAAGGACAACAACATGGAACTTATTTTAAAACAAGACGTAGCTAACTTAGGCTTTAAAGACGATGTAGTTACTGTGAAAAACGGTTACGGTCGTAACTATTTGATTCCACAAGGATTCGCAACTTTGGCAACTGCTTCTGCAAAGAAAGTATTGGCTGAAAACCTAAAACAAAGAGCTCACAAAGAAGCTAAAGTGGTTGCAGATGCAAAAGCATTGGCAGAAGCTTTGAAAGCTATCGAAATCAAAATCTCTGCTAAAGCAGGTGGTGAGAAATTATTCGGTTCTATCACTAACATCGACATCGCTGCGGCTTTGGAGAAAGGTGGTCAAACTATCGAAAGAAAATTCATCACTAGTGGTGTAGTAAAACGTACTGGTAAATATACTGCCAGCGTTCGTTTACACAGAGACGTAATCGTTGAGTTACCTTACGAAATTGTTGCTGAAAAAGCATAATTTGTAAACTCTATATAAAGGAATCCCGATGTAAATCGGGATTTTTTTGTTTAATTAAATAAATGGGAATGGGATTGCTTCGTTCCTCGCAATGACATGAAATACACAAGACTTACAAAAGAACAATTTGAAGAATTGCATCCGGAATTTGTAAATTTCCTTGCAACTCAATCGATCGATAAAGCGGAATGGGATAAAATAAAAGCCGAAAAACCCGAAGTTGCCGAACAGGAATTGGATGTTTTTTCCGATTTAATCTGGGAAGGGGTTTTGTCAAGAGCCGAATACTTGGAACATTTTTCAAAGAACCATATTTTCCTTTTTCATTGCTTTGACACTCATGTTGAGACTATAGTTTTGAAATCTATGAATTCTGAAATTGACTTTTTGACAAAAGAAGGTTTGCAGTGGCTAAGTGATAATATGTTTACTGATTCTATTGAAATGAGAACAGGCAAAAAGGTTTTTACAGAAGAGAGAAATTCTTCTATTTTCCAATTGATTCAGCAGGGAGCCTTTTTGAGTGACGGTCAATTATACAAGCAAATTAATACAATTATTGAAGCGTAATTTTTTGCTTAAATACTTATAAATTGGTTATTTTAGTCGTTTTTTTAAAAGACTAAATAGCCAATTTTATTTTTATGGATATTCTGCAAACCATCCAAAACTTACGCAAAGAACTCAACGAACACAATTATAATTACTATGTTCTTGATAATCCAACTATTTCGGATTTTGAGTTCGATATGAAGTTAAAGCAACTTCAGGAACTCGAAAATACACATCCTGAATATTTTGATGCAAATTCGCCAACGCAAAGGGTAGGAGGTGCAATAACCAAGAATTTTGAAACAGTTGTGCATGAACATCGAATGTATTCGTTGGATAACGCCTATTCTAAAGAAGAATTGGTTGATTGGGAAAAACGTATTCAGAAGGTTTTAGGAGATGTATCTTTGGAATATACCTGTGAACTGAAATACGACGGAGCTTCTATTAGTATCACTTACGAAAATGGAAAATTACTTCGTGCCGTAACCCGTGGAGACGGAGTTCAGGGAGACGATGTAACTCAGAATATAAAAACCATCAGATCTATTCCGTTAGAACTTACCGGAAATCATTTTCCTGAAAGATTTGACATTCGAGGAGAAATCATTTTGCCTTTTGCAGGTTTTGAAAAAATGAATCAGGAGTTGATTGAAATTGGTGAAACGCCTTATTCTAATCCCAGAAATACCGCTTCCGGGAGTTTAAAATTGCAGGATAGTGCCGAAGTTGCCAAACGTCCGTTGGATTGTCTTTTGTATTTTTTAATCGGAAACAATTTGCCTTTTAGTTCTCAGTATGAAGGTTTGGAAACTGCCAGAGAATGGGGTTTCAAAGTGCCCAGAGAAGCTAAAATGATCAAAAATTTAAACGAAGTTTTCGATTTTATAGATTATTGGGACAAGCATCGTTCAAACTTGCCGTATGAAACCGATGGTGTTGTGATTAAAGTAAATAACTTTCATTACCAGGATGAGCTTGGTTTTACAGCCAAATCGCCTCGTTGGGCCATTGCTTATAAATTTAAATCAGAACAGGTTTCGACTAAGTTAAATTCTATATCTTATCAGGTAGGAAGAACCGGAGCGATTACTCCTGTTGCCAATCTAGAACCGGTACAATTGGCGGGAACTGTTGTAAAAAGGGCTTCATTGCATAATGCGGATCAGATTGAAAAACTGGATATTCGTGTGGGCGATACTGTTTTTGTTGAAAAAGGAGGGGAAATCATTCCGAAAATCATCGCTGTCGATCTGAGTAAGCGACCTGAAGGAGCACATCCTACAAAATATATCTCGCATTGCCCCGAATGTCAAACGGAATTAGTGCGAACCGAGGGCGAAGCCAATCATTATTGTCCTAATTTTTACGGATGTCCGCCTCAGATTATTGGAAGAATTCAGCACTTTATTTCGCGTAAAGCGATGGATATTGAAGGTTTGGGAGGAGAAACGGTTGCTTTGCTTTTCAATAATAATTTGGTTCATAATTATGCTGATTTGTATGAATTGAAAGTAGAACAAATTCTTCCTTTGGAAAGAATGGCTCAAAAATCGGCGGAGAATTTGGTAAACGGAGTTGAGAATTCAAAGAATATTCCTTTTGAACGCGTTTTATATGCAATCGGAATCCGGTTTGTAGGGGAAACGGTGGCTAAGAAATTGGCCAAACATTATAAGAATATTGATGCTTTGGCTCAGGCATCTTTTGAAGATTTGGTTTTGGTTGATGAAATAGGGGATAAGATTGCTTGGAGTGTTATTGAATTTTTTAAGAATTCAGAAAATGTAAAGATTATCGAAAGATTGAAATCTTACGGCATTCAAATGGAAGTAAAAGAAAAGGTAAATCTGAATGCTACCAATATCCTTGTCGGAAAAACTTTTGTAGTTTCGGGAGTTTTTGAGAAATTTTCCCGTGACGATTTGAAAAAAGCCATAGAAGATAACGGAGGAAAAGTAGGAAGTTCTATTTCATCTAAAACTGATTTTGTAATTGCCGGAGATAATATGGGGCCTGCCAAATTAGAAAAAGCTCATAAATTAAACATATCTATTATTTCTGAAAACGATTTTATCGAAATGTTGGGATAGATTGTTTTTTTTCTAAAGAGGTAAGATTCCAAAATTAAGATAGTAAGCCACAATATAGTTGTGGCTTTTTTTGTATGTCGTACTTTTCATAATAAAAGAAAATCAAGCTCCCTGAAAAATATAATAATACATCAATCCATTCTGCGGTATATCTGACATTATTTTTAGGCAGGTAATACTCAAAATAAAAAGAGTAATAAGAAGCCATGAAAATAATAAAAGCAAATGAAAACCGATATTTGTCATCTTTTTTCAGCCATCGGATAACAAATAAAATACCACCAAGCACGATAGGCAGACATAGGAAATCATTGATATAATTATTGATTAAAGACGGCAATGCAATGTTTGACTTTTGCAAGGCATATATTACCAGTGCCACTACACACATTAATATGTAAATAAGCTTGTTAAAATAGATGATTAGATGTCTTGTTTCAATGTTTTTCATGTTTTTTTATCCTGCTGCTATTGCAATTACGGCTGCGATGAGACCTCCTACAACAGCTGCAAAAAATAGCCACATTGCATATACAACCCGGGAAAACATTCTCACAATCCCATTTGGATGTTCGGTTGAACTTTGGAGAAATTCATCAATTTTATTTGGTTTATTAGCTTTTTCCAGCTCTTTGTTTTTTTGAATCTTTTTCTCTCTCTCAAGATTTCGCTTCAGGGTTATATTTATTATGGAACCACAATTTTTGCAATAATCAGTGTTTAAATTTAGTGTGTTGCATTCTAAACACTTTATATAAGATTTCTGACTCATAAATAATATATTTGACGTGAGTTGCGGCAAAATTAGCATTAAAATCCGAAAGTAGTCTGTACAAATTTCAATTGAATCTGAGAATTTCAAAGTGTAAAATTATTTTCGTTTAAATCTGTTTAGACTGTACTTCGTTTTTTGATAGATATAAGGATTTTGTAGAGTAAGCGGGTGTTTTTGTAACTGATTTAAGATTCGTTTTTCCTCAAAAGGAATTGTGATTTGTTTTAAATATAACAAAATGTTACAAAAACAAGTTATTCTTTTCGGGATTTGCTCGTGCGAATATGACTTATTTGGTTAAATTTGTAACCTGATTTTCAGAAGAAATTATTTTAAATTTTAAATAAAAATAAAGATGCAATCATTCGTAGGAACGGGAGTAGCGCTTGTAACTCCATTTAAAAAAGATTTTTCGGTAGATACTGAAGCTTTAAAAAGAATCGTAAACCACGTAACTGAAGGTGGAGTTGAATATTTGGTTGTTTTAGGAACAACAGGTGAGCCTGCAACCTTGACAAAGGATGAAAAAGAATTGGTAATTAAAACTGTAGTTGAAGCTAACAACGGAAGATTGCCATTGGTTTTAGGTGTTGGAGGAAATAATACTGCACAAGTGGTTGAAGAATTGCAAACCAGAGATTTTACTCATTTCTCTGCTATTCTTTCGGTTTCTCCTTATTATAACAAACCAACTCAGGAAGGTATCTATCAACATTTTGCTGCAATTGCAAAGGCTTCTCCGCTACCTGTAATTTTGTACAACGTTCCGGGAAGAACTGCAAGCAATATGTTGCCATCTACAGTAATGCGTTTGGCTAACGAATTCAAAAATGTTATCGGAATTAAAGAAGCAGCCGGAGATATTGTTCAGGCAATGAAACTGATTCAAACCAAACCGGAAGGTTTCTTAGTAATTTCGGGAGATGATATGGTAACTTTACCAATGGTTTTGGCAGGTGGAGCCGGAGTAATATCTGTAATTGGAGAAGGTTTTCCAAAAGAATTCTCTCAAATGGTTCGTTTAGGATTGGAGCGCAAAGTAGATGAAGCTTACGCGTTGCACTATAAATTGGCTGATTCTATCGATATGATTTTTGAACAAGGAAATCCGGGAGGAATTAAAGAAGTTTTCAAATCATTGGGAATTGCTGAAAACACGGTAAGACTTCCTTTGGTAAGTGTAAATGAAGATTTGGCCAATCGTTTGGATGCTTTTACAAAGCAAATCAACAAATAATATTTTTTTAAATATATTTTAAAACCGTCGGATGATTATAAATTCATCCGACGGTTTTTTTATGTAAAATTTATCATATTGTTTTGATAATGAATTAAATGAAATTGTAAATTAGACAAAATTTATTGTTAATGTTTATTGATTGATTTAAAAGCTTTTGTCATGGAAAGATTTGTGTCGCTTTTTAGAGTTAATTTGAGTGTTGTTTTTAAAATATCAATAATGTTTCTATTTACTGTAAATGCAAATTCACAGAAAGTGTATTATGATTCAATTACTCAGAAGAAGTATATTTTGATTGATGTTCATAAAACGTATGAAAAAGTATTGAGTAAAGGCTATGAATCTTTGGAAATGTTGGAATATTTAGGAGATTATTATTTTAAATATAAGGATTACGAGAAATCGAAATTGTATTTTGATAGATTGTTTAAAAAATATCAGCTATCTCAAATATCACAAAAAAGTGTACAACAATATAAGATTTTGGAGAATTAATGCTTAATTTTCTTAAAAATGAAACAAATCTCGTTTAAACTGATTTAAACGAGATTTATTTTTTATGAAATAGAGCGGTTTTTTTAAAGGAAATTTTATAAAAGTAACTAACAAAAAAAATGTTTTGTAGTCTCCGATTAATGACTAAATTTGCGTTTGGTTTTCGAAATAAAAATAAGTTTCTAAAATCGGTAATTTTAAATAAACAAATGAAGAAATTTATTTCTGTTTTCCTTGTACTCATCGCTTTTAGCTCTTGTAGTGAATATCAAAAGGCATTTAAGTCTGAGGATGTAAGCGTGAAATATGAAACTGCTTCTAAGGAGTATGAGAAAGAAAAGTACTCTAATGCCGTAATGCTTTTTGAACAAATTTCTTCAGTATTTAGAGGAAAACCAGAATCTGAGAATATGTTTTATATGTATGCTCAGTCGTTGTATAAAACAAAACAATTTTATTCGGCAGGTTATCAGTTTGAGAGTTTTGTTTCCAATTATCCTAAAAGTGATAAGGTAGAAGAGGCAGCTTATTTGGGGGCTTTTTGTTATTCAAAGCTGTCTCCGGTTTACAGTTTGGATCAGGCAGATACTTATAAAGCAATTGAAAAACTAGAAGCTTTTGTTGATCAATATCCAACTTCTCAATATGTGGAGGAAGCTAATAAAACTCTAAAGGTTTTAAGAGAAAAATTAGAAAAAAAAGCTTTTGAGATTGCAAAACAATACAATACTATTTCTAATTATAAAGCCTCTTTGGTAGTTTTAGATAATTTTTTATCTGATTATCCGGGTTCGGTTTATAGAGAAGAAGCACTTTATATCAAGTTTGATTCAGCATATAATTTAGCAATAAACAGTGTATATACTTTAATGCTTGAAAGATTAAGGAATGCCAAAATGGCTTATGAAGCCTTGATGCGATACAATTCAAAAACAGAATACAAACAAAAGGCCGATATAATGTTGGCCAGAATAGACAGCGAATTAAATAAATATTCAAAATAAACAAAGTCATGGATTTAAAAAAGACGATTGCCCCGGTAAACACTATCACTTACAATAAAACTGTAATTGAAGAACCAACTGGTAATGTGTATGAAGCAATTACAATTATGGCTAAAAGAGCAAACCAAATCAATTCTGAAATCAAAAAAGAATTGACTGAAAAACTGGAAGAGTTTGCTACTTATAACGATAGTTTAGAAGAAATTTTCGAAAATAAAGAACAAATAGAAGTTTCTAAATTCTACGAAAAATTACCAAAACCTCACGCTCTTGCAGTTCAGGAATGGTTAGACGGTAAAATTTACTACAAAGAAGCTACAAGATAAGAATATGTCAGTTTTAAGCGGTAAAAAAATAGTGCTGGGAGTTTCTGGCGGAATTGCCGCTTACAAAACAGCATATTTAGTTAGACTTTTTATAAAAGCAGGTGCTCAGGTTCAGGTAATCATGACACCTGCTTCTAAAGATTTTGTTACTCCCTTAACATTATCTACTTTATCCAAAAATCCGGTATATTCAACGTTTTATAATGAAGACGATGAAAATGCTCAATGGAACAATCATGTTGAATTGGCTCTCTGGGCTGATTTCATGGTAATAGCTCCGGCTACAGCTAATACATTATCAAAAATGGTTAGCGGAACCTGTGATAATCTTCTTTTGGCAACTTATCTTTCGGCTAAATGTCCGGTTTATTTTGCTCCGGCAATGGATTTGGATATGTACAAGCATCCTTCTACTTCTTTTAACTTCGAAAAACTGACAGAGTTTGGCAATAGTATGATTCCTGCTGAAAGTGGCGAACTTGCAAGTGGTCTTTCGGGTGAAGGAAGAATGGCAGAACCCGAAAACATTATTGCTTTTATTGAAGCCGATTTGGAAAATAAACTGCCTCTCAAAGGAAAGAAAATATTAGTTACGGCAGGTCCAACTTATGAAGCGATAGATCCGGTACGATTTATCGGGAATCATTCTTCGGGAAAAATGGGATATGATATTGCGCTTTGTGCTGCCAATTTGGGAGCTCAGGTGGTTTTGGTTTCAGGTCCAACGCATTTCAAAATAAATCATTCTAATGTAAAAGTTGTTTCAGTAGTTTCTGCCAAAGAAATGTATGAAGCTTGCCATTCTTATTTTGATGAAATGGATGTGGCGATTGCTGCTGCTGCTGTTGCAGATTACCGTCCTAAGGTAGTGGCAGAACAAAAAATCAAGAAATCAGATACTAATTTTACAATTGAGTTAGAAAAAACTCAGGATATTTTACTTTCGTTAGGTCAAATCAAGAAAAATCAGTTTCTTATTGGTTTTGCTTTGGAAACAGAAAATGAAATTGAAAATGCAAAGCTTAAAGTTCAGAAAAAAAACTTAGATTTGATTGTTTTGAATTCGATGCAGGACAAAGGTGCCGGATTTGGAACTCCAACAAACAAAATCACTTTCATAGATAAGAATTTCAAAATAGAATCTATGGAATTGAAATCTAAAGAATTGGTTGCAACTGATATTTTAAACAAAGTTATAGCACATTATCATGAGTAAAATACTTTCTTTTATTCTGTTTTTATTTTTTGGAATGACGCAAGCACAGGAACTTAATTGTTCTGTGACGGTCAATACCAAAACACTTTCTACCAGTAATCAGGCTATTTTTAAGACTTTGGAACGTTCTATATATGAGTTTGTGAACAAAACAAAATGGGGAAATCTTAATTATAAACCCAAGGAAAAAATAAATTGTTCTATGTTTATTGAAGTGACATCTTATGATTCAGATCAGTTTACAGCAACAATTCAGGTGCAATCTTCCAGACCTGTTTTTAATTCTTCTTATTCAACTCCGATTTTCAACTTTTATGATAAGGAATTCAATTTTCGATATGTAGAATTCGAACCTTTGAATTTTAATCCAAATTCTTATGATTCCAATCTGATTTCGGTTTTGGCATATTATTGCAATATTATGATTGGATTGGATTCAGATACTTTTGCACCGCTTTCGGGTAGTCAGTATTTTGAAGCGGCCAATCAAATTGTAACGGTTGCCCAACAAGGAGGAAGTGCCGGATGGAGCCAGTCTGACGGAAAACAAAATCGTTATCTTTTGGTGAGCGATTTGTTGTCAAATACTTACGTAGGAGTTAGAAATGCTATGTTTGATTATCATTTCAAAGGACTCGATATTATGCATCAGGATTTGAAAGGCGGAAAAGAAAAGGTGCGCGATGCAGTTATTTCTCTCGAAAAAGTACATTCAGTTCGTCCGAATTCTTTTTTAATGAGAGTTTTCTTTGATGCTAAATCAGATGAAATTCAATCGATGTTTTCAGGAGGTCCTTCGGTAGATGTTGCTAAATTGTCTGATGTTCTTAAAAAGGTTTCGCCTCTCAATTTAAGTAAATGGTCTTCTATTAAACCTTAATTTCTTTATTTTATTTTAAACGAAATTTATTAAAATACACAAATGCTTACTTCGCTTTCAATTAAAAATTTCGCATTGATAGAAAAATTATCAATGGATTTTTCTGATGGTTTTTCCATTATTACCGGAGAAACCGGTGCCGGAAAATCAATTCTTTTGGGTGCTCTTGGTTTGGTTTTAGGAAAAAGAGCCGACCTGACTTCTCTTAAAAACAAAGAGGAGAAATGTGTGATAGAAGCCAATTTTAATATTTCAAATTATAATTTGGAAGTTTTTTTCGAATCAAATGATTTGGATTATGATTCCAATACTATTTTGCGTCGTGAAATTTTGCCTTCCGGAAAATCGCGCGCATTTGTAAATGATTGTCCAATAAATCTGCAACAACTTCAGGAACTTGGCGAATATTTGATTGATATTCATTCTCAAAATCAAACACATGAATTGTCTGAAGAAGCTCTTCAGTTCAATATAGTGGATGCGATTGCCGGAAATCAGGCTTTGGTTACAGAATATTCACAATTGCTTAAATTATACAAAAGCGAAAAAAGTAAATTGAATTCTTTGATAACGGCTTTGAAAGAAGCTACAAAAGAGCAGGATTATAATACTTTTTTGCTAGAAGAATTAAATTCAGCCAATCTTCAGCCGGGTCAACAAGAAGAGTTAGAAAGTTTGTATGAGCAGTTGAATAATGTAGAATTTATCAAAATTAATTTGGAGAAATCTTTGGCTTTGTCTGAAGAAGAACAGTTGGGAGTTTTGGTAAATTTGAAGGAAGTAAAATTGTCTTTACAAAAAATTTCAGCTATTTCGCCAGAGTACAATTCATTGTTTGAACGTGTTAACAGTGTGTTGATTGAGTTTGATGATTTGGTTTCCGAAATGCATCAATGCGAAGATAAGTTGATAAATGATCCGGAACAATTGAATCTGATCAATGAAAAATTGCAAACTATTTATGCTTTGCAGAAAAAACATCAGGTGCAAACAGTGGAAGAATTGCTTGAAATTCAATCGGAATTAGAAAATAAAGTAGTTTCTGTTGGTAATTTGGAAACCGATATTCAGAGTTTAGAAATTAAAATTCAGGAATCAGAAAATAAATTAGATGAAAAGGCGAAATTGATTAGAGAAAACAGATTAATTGCTATTCCTGTTTTGTCTGAGAAATTGATTCAAATTTTGGAAATGCTCGGAATGCCAAATGCTCGTTTCAATATCGAACTTACTTCTGTTGAAAATTATTTGAATAACGGAAAAGACCAGATACAATTTTTATTTTCGGCCAATAAAGGAAGTTCTTTCGGATTGTTGAAAAAAGTAGCTTCAGGAGGAGAAATGTCCCGAATTATGTTGGCTACAAAAGCAATTTTGGCAGAATATTCAAAATTGCCAACAATTATATTTGACGAAATAGATACCGGAGTTTCCGGAGAAATTGCTAATAAAATGGCAATTATTATGAAAAATATGAGTCAGAATATGCAGGTTTTTGCAATAACGCATCTTCCTCAAATTGCGGCTAAAGGAATTAAACATTATAAGGTGTTTAAATCTGTTGTTGAAGAGCAAACATTATCGGAATTAAAGTTGTTGACTGAAAACGAAAGAATATACGAAATAGCCGAAATGTTATCGGGAGCCGATATTTCCGATTCGGCCTTAAATCATGCTAAAGCATTGCTTTACTAAAAAAATCTAGTATATTTGCCAATTAATTACGGGCTTTTCACGTATAATTGGCAATCATTTTTATTGATTGTAAATAAATTTCAAGAATAAAATCTATTCAAAGTTATGATTATAGAACCTAGAATGCGAGGATTTATTTGTTTGACTTCACACCCAAAAGGATGCGAGCAAAATGTTATAAATCAAATAGAATATGTAAAATCGAAAGGAAAGATTGACGGTCCAAAAAGGGTTTTGGTAGTTGGAGCTTCAACCGGTTTTGGTTTGGCTTCAAGAATTACAAGTGCTTTTGGTTCGGATGCATCAACTATAGGTGTGTTTTTTGAAAAACCGGCAACGCCAGGAAAACCTGCTTCTCCGGGATGGTATAATTCAGCTGCTTTTGAAAAACTGGCCGGTCAGGCTGGTTTATATGCAAAAAGTATCAATGGAGATGCTTTTTCTGATGAAATCAAAAGACAGACTTTGGATTTGATTAAAAATGATTTAGGTCAAATTGATTTAGTTATTTACAGTTTGGCATCTCCGGTTCGTGTTCATCCTAAAACAGGAGAAATGCACCGTTCGGTTCTAAAACCTATCGGAGCTCCATTTACTAATAAAACTGTCGATTTTCATACAGGTGTTGTTTCTGATTTTTCAATCGAGCCTTGTAGTCCTGAAGATATAGAAAATACTATAGCGGTAATGGGAGGAGAAGATTGGTCTATGTGGATTGATGCTTTGAAAGCCGAGAATTTATTGGCTCCGGGAGCAACTACTGTCGCTTATTCTTATATAGGGCCTGCTGTTACTGAACCGGTTTACAGAAGAGGAACTATTGGTCGTGCTAAGGATCATCTTGAAGCGACTGCTTTTTCAATTACTGAAAGTTTGAAAGATTTGAATGGAAAAGCTTATGTTTCTGTTAATAAAGCTTTGGTAACTCAGGCAAGTTCGGCTATTCCTGTAATTCCGTTGTATATTTCACTTTTGTACAAAGTAATGAAAGAGAAAGGTTTGCATGAAGGATGTATTGAGCAAATTCAACGTTTGTATCAGGAAAGATTGTATACAGGAAATGAGGTTCCTACAGATGAAAAAGGTAGAATTCGTATAGATGATTATGAAATGCGTGATGATATTCAGGAACAAGTTTCTCAATTGTGGGGTCAGGTTTTAACTGATAATGTATCGCAAATTAGTGATTTGGAAGGTTATAGAAGTGATTTTTATAATTTGTTCGGATTCAAATTTGACGGAGTTGATTATGCTGAAGACGTGAATGAATTGGTAGATGTACCAAGTATTGTTTCTGCTACAGTTTAAGACATTCAAAAATAAATCATAAGGTCATAAAGTCTTTCATTTTGAGACTTTATGACTTTTTCTTTTAATAAAAATTTTAAAAATAATATTATGTATAATTTACTGAAAGGAAAGAGAGGAATCATTTTCGGAGCTTTGGATGAAAATTCAATTGCATGGAAAACTGCCGAAAGAGTTCATGAAGAAGGAGGCGTTTTTGTTTTGACTAATGCTCCTGCAGCAATGCGATTAGGAAATATAGATGAATTGGCATTAAAAACCGGATCTCAAATTATTCCTGCAGATGCTACTTCGGTTGAAGATTTGGAAATTTTGGTAGATAAAGCAGTTGAGATTTTAGGAGGGAAAATAGATTTCGTTTTGCATTCTATCGGAATGTCGGTAAATGTGAGAAAAGGAAATCATTATACCGATCAAAATTATGAAATGACTGAAAAAGGTTGGAATGTTTCAGCGGTTTCGTTTCATAAAGTAATGCAGGTTTTGTACAAAAAAGATGCAATGAACGAGTGGGGGAGTATTGTTGCTTTGAGTTATGTGGCTGCTCAGCGCGTTTTTCCTAATTATAATGATATGGCCGATAATAAAGCTTTTCTGGAGTCGGTAGCCAGAAGTTTTGGTTATTTCTTTGGAAGAGATAAAAAAGTGAGAGTGAATACTATATCACAGTCTCCAACATTGACCAGAGCCGGAAATGGTGTTAAAGGATTTGATGGTTTTATAACCTATTCTGAAAAGATGTCTCCATTAGGAAATGCTTCGGCATTAGAATGTGCCAATTATACAATTACTTTGTTTTCTGATTTAACCCGAAAAGTGACTTTGCAAAATTTATATCATGACGGAGGTTTTTCAAATGTGGGAGTAAGTCAGTCGGTTATTGAAATGTTTGAATAATTTTTTATTAAAATGAAATAATTGTAAATGCAGTTGAGATAATTCGATTACTTTACACTAAATTTATACACATTGAAAAATCAAAGAATATGGAAATTGAATATTCAAAGATTTTGTGTTTCATTATTTAAAAATTAGTTAGCTTTAAAATATGAAAAAGATATTTTCTTTAGTAGTGCTTTTTTCATTGTTTGTTTTTTTTGGGTGTACCGGTCCTCCGGGACCTCCGGGTATGCAGGGACCTCCCGGCAGAAATGTGGAAAGTGAGGTTTTTGAACTTAGAAATATAAATTTCGGTTTGAACAACAACAATGAATACACAATATATCAAACATTGAATCCGAATATATATGATTCGGACATTGTTTTGATTTATAGAATGTCGGGAACTGTAGATTCTAATACTCCTATTTGGCAATTGCTTCCGCGAACTTTGTTTCTTGGCCCCGGAGAATTAGATTATGATTTCGATTTTACCAGACAAGATTTTACTATTTATGCCGGAGGAACTTATAATCTGGTTTTAACACCAGAGTATATAACAAATCAAACTTTTAGAATTGTAATTATTCCTGGTTATTTTTCAAATGGAAGGCAAACAGTTGATTTAAATAATTACAACGAAGTTATAAGAGTTTATAATATCGATGATACTCATGTAAAGGTTTTGAATTAACTTTAAATAAGTTTTAATAAAGTAAAAAACATTATTTGTGTCGAAATATTCTTTTGACCCCGTAAAATTTAGGGGTTAAAAAATATGTCGACATATTTTTTTATATATTTGCACTGAATTAATAGGGTGTAAACTTTTTAAAACATATTTTCATGTCAACATTACGATTTCATGCTTTAAAAGAAGCAGCAAGTAGAAAGCCGGTAAAATTTGAAGAAGCAGACAAAAAGTCTAGTATTTACGGAACAAATGTCTTTAATGATAAAGCAATGAAGCAATTTTTGACTTCAGATGCTTATAAGGCTGTAAAAGATGCCATGCAATTTGGTACTAAAATAGACAGAAAACTTGCCGATTATATCGCAATGGGTATGAAAGAGTGGGCTATGTCAAAAGGGGTAACTCATTATACTCACTGGTTTCAACCATTGACAGGTACAACTGCTGAAAAGCATGATGCTTTCTTTGAAATTTCTTACGATGGATTGGAAGTTTTTGAAAAATTCGGAGGTGCACAATTAGTACAACAAGAGCCGGATGCTTCTAGTTTTCCAAACGGAGGAATCAGAAATACATTTGAAGCTCGTGGATATACTGGTTGGGATCCTACTTCTCCTGCTTTTATCTTTGGAACAACTTTGTGTATTCCAACAGTTTTCATCGCTTATACAGGAGAAGCATTAGATTATAAAACTCCGTTATTGCGCGCTTTGCATGCAATTGATGAAGCTGCCACAGATGTTTGTCGTTATTTTGATAAAAATGTTAAAAAAGTTACAGCAACTTTAGGTTGGGAGCAAGAATATTTCTTGGTTGATTCTGCTTTGGCAAATGCAAGACCTGATATTATGATGACAGGTCGTACTTTGATAGGACATACTTCTGCCAAAGGACAACAATTAGACGATCATTATTTTGGTTCAATTCCTTCAAGAGCTTTGAATTATATGCGTGAATTGGAACAAGAATGTATGTATCTTGGAATTCCTGTGAAAACCCGTCATAATGAGGTAGCTCCAAACCAATTTGAGTTGGCTCCAATTTTTGAAGAAACTAATTTAGCTGTAGATCACAACTCTTTGTTGATGGATGTTATGCAAAAAGTAGCAGAACGTCACGATTTCAAAGTATTATTTCACGAAAAACCTTTCAAAGGAGTGAATGGTTCTGGGAAACACAATAACTGGTCTTTGGCAACTGATACAGGAGTGAATTTGTTGAGTCCGAGCAAAACTCCAATGAGTAACCTGCAATTCCTTTCTTTCTTTATTAATACCATTAAAGCGGTTCATGATCATGACGATTTGTTAAGAGCGGCTATTGCATCAGCAAGTAACGATCATCGTTTGGGTGCCAATGAAGCGCCGCCGGCAATTATTTCTGTTTTCATCGGAGAGCAATTGACAAAAGTTTTGGCTGAATTAGAAGGTGTAACTGACGGGAAGTTGTCTCCAGAAGAAAAAACAGATCTTAAGTTGAATGTGGTTGGTAAAATTCCTGATTTGACATTGGATAATACAGACAGAAACAGAACTTCACCGTTTGCTTTTACAGGAAATAAATTTGAGTTCAGAGCTGTTGGATCTACTGCAAACTGCGGAAATTCAATGACTATTTTGAATACAATTGTTGCTAAACAATTGAGAGATTTCAAAAAAGAAGTTGATACTTTGATCGAAACAAAAGACATGAAGAAAGACGATGCAATCTTCAATGTTTTGAGAGAATACATTAAACACTCAAGAAATATTCTTTTTGAAGGAGACGGTTATAGCGAAGCTTGGGAAAAAGAAGCAGAAAAACGCGGATTGAACAATTTCAAAACAACTCCTTTGGCTTTGAAAGCAAAAGTTTCTAAAAAAGCATTGGATTTATTCCAGGAAATGAATGTAATGAACCATGTTGAAACAGAAGCTCGTTACGAAATTGAATTGGAAGAATACACTAAGAAAATTCAAATTGAAGGAAGAGTTTTGGGTGATATGGCAAGAAATCACATTATTCCAACAGGAATTCGTTACCAAAATACTTTGATTGAAAATGTGAAAGGTTTGAAAGAGATTTTTGGTTCTGATTTCAAAGATATTGCAAAAGAACAAATCACTATTATCAAAGAAATTTCTGAGCGTATCGAAGGAATTAATGCCAATGTTGAAAAGATGACTGAAGCAAGAAAAAAAGCAAATGCTTTGACAAACGCTCAGGAAATGGCAGAATCATACTGCAATGAAGTGAAACCTTATTTTGATATCATCAGAAGACATTGTGATAAACTGGAACTTTTGGTAGATAACGAGTGTTGGACATTACCTAAATACAGAGAATTATTGTTTACAAAATAATAAGAATAATTACAGATTTTATAAACCGACTGGTACAAAATGCCAGTCGGTTTTTTTTATGTTAAAATATTTAAGTAAATTTGTTAAAATTATCAAAAACAACCTTCCGGGAATAATTTTTTATTAAATGAAACAGTTTTGTATTTTTCTTTTTGTCTTAGGATTTATTGCAAATATTTCGGCTCAAGAGCAGTTTTCGGTTTATTTCGATAGTAATAAGTATGAGCTAAATAAATCTCAGATTAAAAGACTGAATAACTGGCTTGAGATAAATAAGGATTCAAAAGTTGTGGGAGCTTATGGTTTTTGTGATGAGGACGGAAGTACTCTTTATAATGATACTTTGTCGCAAAGAAGGGTTGATTTTGTTTATAATTTGATTAAGAATAAAATTAAAATCAGAGAAGATTTTAAAAGTATCAGTTTTGGTGAACTGCATTCTCAGTCTAAAGTTAAGGCAGAAAATAGAAAAGTGACATTGTATTATATTTTACCGAAAGATTTTTCGCATGAAGCCGAAATTGTGAAAGTTAAAGAGCCTGTTGCGGAAAATCCGATTGAAACTCCCAAAGTTGAAATTCCTAAAAAAGAAGTGAAATATCCGGAGAAAATGGTTTTTGAAAATCCGGATGGAACTGAAACTACGCTTGTACTCGATACTATTTTTATGAAAAGATTAGCATCGGCTGCAAAAGGGGATAAGTTGAAAGTTAAAAATCTCAATTTTGTGATAAATACTTTTGCTATAGTTGCTGAATCAAGGCCTAAATTGTACGAACTTTTATATGTTTTAAAGAATAATCCGAATTTGAAAATAGAAATTCAAGGTCATTTGTGTTGTAATCCTGTTGATAAAGTAGATTTATCTACTCAGAGAGCAAAAGCAATTTGCAATTTTTTGACTTCGCAGGGAATTGAAAGAAGCCGACTTTCTTATAAAGGATTTGGTAGCACGATGCCCATTTATCCATTACCTGAAAAATCGGAAAAAGAAAGAGCAGAAAATCGTCGTGTCGAAATTTTGATTATTGATAATTAACAAGAAAAAAACAACTAAAAAAGCTTAAATATGCTCTTTAAAAAAATCTTAATCTCAATATTATTTCTTTCGTTTTCGGCTTTTTCTCAGGAAAAAATTGAGGTTTTTTTCGATTTCGATCAATATTCGCTAAATGAAAGTGCGGTTAAAAAACTGAACACTTGGATGTTGAAGAATGATAATGTTGAAGTTTTGAAAATTTATGGTTTTTGTGATTGGAAAGGAAGTAATGCTTATAATGACACACTTTCGATAAAACGAGTTAAGGAGGTTTATAACTTTTTGAAAGAAAACAGAGTTCAGATTCATCCAAATTATCAAGAAAAAGGATTTGGAAAAAAATTTGAACAATCAGCAAATCAGGCAGAAAACAGAAAAGTAATTATTGTTTTCGGGGAATTAAAACAACCTTTAAAGCCAATTGATGACAAATCAAAATCACTTTCAAATCAAATGAGCAATTTGAAACCGGGAGATAAAATTAAGTTGCAAAGTATAAATTTCAGAAATAATTCGGCGGTAATTCTTCCAAAATCACAACCAATTTTATACGATTTGTTATGTTCTATGGAGGAAAATCCAAATTTAAGAATTGAAATTCAAGGGCATATTTGTTGCAGATTGGACGGAGATGTGAATAATATTTCGACAGCCAGAGCCAGAGCAATTTATTCTTTTTTGATTCGAAATAAGATTAACAGAAATAGATTGTCTTACAAAGGCTTTGGAACAAGTTCGCCTATATATCCTATTCCTGAAAAATCAAGTGAAGAAGAAGAAGCCAATAGAAGAGTTGAAATTTTAATTTTAGACAACAAATAATTTTTTGTAAAAAAATAGTTGTTAAATATTTGAAAAATAATTAATGTTTTATTCTATAATAATACCTGTTTATAATCGACCGGAAGAGGTAGATGAATTGTTGGAAAGTTTAAGTCAATCGACCTATGACGGTAAGTTTGAAGTAGTGATTATTGAAGATGGTTCGACTGTTTCTTGTGAAAATGTAATTGAAAAGTACAATCAAAAACTGGATATTTCTTATCATTTCAAAGAAAATTCGGGACCCGGAGATTCAAGAAATTATGGAATGAAAATAGCAAAAGGCGATTATTTCTTGATTTTCGATTCAGATTGTATAATTCCGAAAGAGTATTTGAGTGAAGTAAATAAAGCTTTAGAATTGAGATATGTTGATTGTTTTGGAGGACCGGACAAGGCATTGGACAGTTTTTCGGATATTCAAAAAGCTATAAATTTTGCCATGACTTCTTTTTTGACCACAGGCGGAATTAGAGGTGGTTCTGAAAAAATCGGCAAATTTCAACCTCGTAGTTTTAATATGGGATTGTCTAAAATAGCATTTGAAAAATCGGGTGGTTTTGGGAATATTCATCCGGGAGAAGACCCTGATTTATCCATTCGTCTTTGGAATATGGGTTTTGAAACCGTTTTGATTTCATCGGCCTATGTTTATCATAAAAGAAGAATTGATTGGTCAAAATATTTTAAGCAGGTTAACAAATTTGGAAAAGCGAGACCGATATTAAATAGTTGGTATCCGGAGTATATCAAATTAACATTTTATTTTCCAACGCTGTTTTTAATCGGATTTTTGTTGGCAATTGTCTCTTTTTTGTTAGGAAATTCAATATTGTTGAATTTTTATGAATTCTATTTCATATTGATTTTTGTTGTTTCAACGATTCAAAACAGAAGTTTAAAAATAGGTCTTTGGTCTGTTTTGGCAGTAATGATACAGTTTTATGGTTATGGATTTGGATTTTTGAAATCATTTATTCTGGTTCAATTACTGAAGAAAGATCCTAAAAAAGTATTTCCGGAATTGTTCTTTTAAATTTTAACTATGACTAAAATAATAGGTCTTACCGGTGGAATTGGCAGTGGAAAAACAACTGTTGCAGTTTTTTTTAAAGAGCTGGGAGTTCCTGTTTATATTGCCGATATAGAAGCCAAAAAAATTATGGAATCTGCTGGGGTTGTGAATTCGGTTAAGAATGAATTTGGAGATATAGTTATAGAAAACAATCAGATTAATCGTAAAAAGTTAGCTGAAATTGTTTTTTCAAATTATGAAAAATTACAAAAATTGAACGGAATTGTTCATCCTCTTGTGAAAAGACATTTTGAACAATGGGTCGAAAAACATAGAAATCATCCTTTTGTTATTAAAGAAGCAGCTATATTATTTGAAAGCGGAAGTTTTGTTGATTGTGATAAAATTATAACAGTTGTTGCTCCAATTCAAGAGAGAATTGAAAGAGTTAAAAGTAGAGATCTTATTGGTGTTGAGGGAATTATGGGCAGAATTGATAGCCAATGGACAGATGAAATGCGAATAGGTAAAAGTGATTTTGTTATTGAGAATTCAGATTTATTACAAACAAAAAAACAGGTTAAAACTCTTTTTGATAGATTAAAATATGACGATTAAAAGAATCTATTTGTTAATTAATGGTTAATTTTTCGACTTGCTAAATGTTAAAATGTTAAATTTGTAGGGATGAATAGATTTTTATTTAGGCTTTTGGTAATTCTAATGAGTATTTCTTTGGTGGGAATAATCATAGTTCAATTGTATCTAATAAAAACGTCATTAGAAAATAATGAAGAGCAGTTTAAATATCATGTAAAACAAGTTATTGGTAATGTTGCGGATCATATTAAACAGCGTGAAACATACACTATTCTTGAGCAGTATAACGTGCTGAAAGACAGTATCGGTAGAGATCCGAAGAAAAGCCAGTTACTGGATTTTGTTTTGGTTCAGAAAAACAGAGTTACAAATCAAACAATTGTTTATTCAAATAGTATAATTTCAGAAGATTACGGGTTAAATCTTTCGCTTTTTAATCAGAAAAAGAAAGCATTAAGATTAAATAATTTAATAGCAAGTCGAAAGACAGATATTTATTCAAATAAATCGATTGATGAATCAGGAATTGGACAAGGTATAAAACCGGATGTTACAATTGAAAAATCTGGAAATATTGAATTACTTGATAAGGCGCAATTTGAAATCTTTTTTAAGGATATAGCAGAGTATAAGTCAATTGAACAGCGAATCTCTAAAGAAGATCTTGAGCAGACATTGAGAGATGAGTTAAAACAATATGATGTTGAAACTCCTTTTGAATTTGGAATATATAGTGATGGAGTAGCTACCAGAGTCAAGTCAACGGAGTTTATGTTTGATAAAAACACAGCTTTTTCGACACCGATATTTACAGATAATGAAGGCAAAAGTAAGCACATATTATATGTAACGTTTCCGGAAAAAAAGAAGTTTTTGTTCTCTGATTTAATGGGAATTACAATTTTATCGATTGTTTTTACTCTGATTATAATAATAACATATACGAGTGCTTTGAGTCAATTGATAAAACAACGTCAGATTTCTGAAATCAAAACCGATTTTATAAATAATATGACGCATGAGTTCAAGACTCCAATCGCAACAATAAATTTAGCTTTGGATGCAATAAAAAATCCAAAAATTATTGATGACAAAGAAAAAATTCAGAGATACCTGCAAATGATTAGGGATGAAAATAAACGTATGCATGCCCAGGTAGAAAATGTGTTGAGAATTTCGAGATTAGAAAAAAATGAGTTGAATATTTCGAAAGAAACTACGGATATTCATAAAATAATAGAAGATGCGATCGAACATGTTAACTTGATTATTGAAGACAAAAAAGGAATATTGACAAAACATTTTCAGGCGCAAAGATTTTCGGTTTTGTTGAACGATGTTCATTTTACAAATGTTATTGTAAATATTTTAGATAATGCTATAAAATATTCAACAAACAGTCCGATTATTGATATTTATACCGAAAATGTTAAAGATTTTATTATAATAAAAATTAAAGATCAGGGACAGGGAATTAGTAAAAATGCTTTGAAGAGGATTTTTGAGAAATTTTACAGAGAACATACAGGCAATATACATGATGTGAAGGGACATGGATTGGGACTTGCTTATGTAAAGAGAATCGTGGACGACCACAGCGGTCAGATAACAGTAGAAAGTGAAAAAGATAAAGGCAGCACCTTTATAATAAAATTACCCCTAATAAATTAAATTATGGAAACAGAAAACAAAAAAATTCTTTTAGTAGAAGATGATCCTAACTTTGGTGCAATTTTGAAAGATTATTTAAATTTAAATGATTTTGAGGTCACTTTGGCGAAAAATGGTATGGAAGGCTTTGAAAAATTTAAAAAGGATGTTTTTGATTTATGCATTCTTGATGTGATGATGCCTTACAAAGATGGGTTTACACTGGCAAAAGAAATTAGAGATAAAAACAAAGAAATTCCGATTATTTTCTTAACGGCAAAATCATTGAAAGAAGATGTTTTGAAAGGGTATAAAGTGGGTGCTGATGATTATCTTAACAAGCCTTTTGATTCGGAAGTTCTTTTGATGAAAATCAGAGCTATTATAAACAGAAAAGTTACCGATAACAAAAACGATTCGACTAAATTTGAATTTCAAATTGGCGATTTTCATTTGAATTCAAAGCTTCGTTTTCTAAGCTTTAAGTCAGAAGAACCTATTAAATTATCTCCAAAAGAGAATGAATTATTGAAAATGCTTGCTTTGTATGAAGATGATTTAATGCCTCGTGAATTGGCTTTGACTAAGATTTGGAGAGACGACAACTATTTTACTTCAAGAAGTATGGATGTTTATATCGCTAAATTGAGAAAATATCTTAAACAAGATGAAAATGTTGAGATTTTAAACATTCACGGAGAAGGTTTCAGATTGGTTATTAAGAAATAACATTTGATTGTTATAAAATAGTAATAGAATGATAATTCGAATACAATGTTAATTGTATTTGAATTATCATTTTTTATTACCGCTTAATCGAAATTACTTGTATTTTCGTTTTTCAAATATAATTTCAGATTCAAAATGGGTAGAAATAACGAAAAGAATATAAAAAAGCACAATGATAAACTTCACAAAGAACAAGCTAAAGCTAAAAAAGCGATCTTGGAAAGAAAGCAAAAGCTAAAGATGATTGTGTCTAAGTTTAATGAGACGAATGATTCTGAAAATAATTAACAGATTTTGAATGAATACAAATAAATTTGATGTTCTAAAAAGTTGCGTTCAGGAAATTATTGATTTTCTGGCTGTTGGAAAAACTATTGAAGCAATTATAAAAATAAAAATGGCAGAAGAAATTCTTGATGAATTACTTGATTTTGCTACAGAAAAACAGGATTTATTAATAATTCGTCAATATGAATTATTGCTAAAACAACTAAAAGTAAAAGCGAATCAAATTGATGTTCAGAAAAACTGATTTTATTCAATGAAACAGAAAAATTGCTATTGTGGTTCCGAAATATTTTTTGAAAATTGTTGTGAACCTTACATCAAAAACAAGAAAAAATGTACGTCAGCATTGTCTTTGATGCGTTCAAGGTATTCGGCTTACGTAACTTGTGAAATTGATTATCTGGTAGAAACAACAGCTCCATCCGAAAGAAAATATTATTCGAAAAAAGATATGCTCGAGTGGGCTTCTGAAAATAAATGGCAAAAGCTGGAAATTATTGATTTCTCTGAATTCACAGTTGAATTTAAAGCTTATTTTTTGGATAAAAGTTCAAAACTTCAAATCCATCACGAAAAATCAACTTTTGTAAAAGAAAACGATAATTGGTATTATCAGGATGGAATTTTTAACGATGATATAGCTTGATGAAAACTAATTTTTATCCCAAAAAAAATTCTTTCAAACACACCTTTTGCATTTTTCGTGAAGTCGAAATGAATGAAATTGAAGGTTTAAAAGAACAATATACCAGTAAAGCCGGAAGTCGTTATTTTTATTCAGAAAAAGGAATGTATCGCCTTTCAAATCATTGGGGAAGACTTGCCAATAGTAAATGGCGTTTGATTGCCTCGGAAAATACTTCTGCTTCCAAAACGAAGTTAGGTTTTGCAAACTGGGATGATTTTTATCCTGATAACGACACTGATTTACTTTATTTTATAGAAGCCGATTTTACCACAAATATTGTCAACTATCAGCATAAACAACATCCTTCTTATGACGGAAAAGCTATTTTGAGAAACAGTTCGGAAACAGCTAAAGTATTGAAACGGGTGAAAAATATTTTGATATTGACGTCCTGGGCAAAATTTTATGAAGAAGATATTGAGGTTCTTCGGGAAAAAATAGTCAAAGAATTAATTTATACGAATAAACCGTTAGATCAAATTAAGAGAGAGTTATAAATTTTCGTTCGTTTGTTTTTCAATATAATCGATAATTACTTTTCGGTCTGTTAAATAATCAAACCAATGAGTGTTTTCGGTTCTTTTAAACCATGTAAGTTGTCGTTTTGAAAATCTGCGGGTATTTTTTTTGATTTCTTCAACTGCAAAATCCAAAGTAAAATCACCATCAAAATAACTGAAAAGTTCCCTATATCCCACAGTTTGTAACGCATTAAGGTTTTTATTCGGATATAATGATTTGGCTTCTTCAAGCAATCCTTCACTCATCATAATATCAACCCTTTGATTGATTCGGTCGTAAATAATGCTTCTTTCAGCTTCAAGTCCGATGATGATCGGATTGAAATTACGGTTGTTTTTTTTCTGTTTCAGAAAAGAAGAATATGGTTTTCGGCTTCCAATGCAAACTTCTACAAAGCGCATCATTCGCTGTGGATTTAGCAATGTTTGTGGGTTCTCTTTTTCTAAAATTTCAAAATAATTTGGGTCTAAAGATTTTAATTGATTTTGAAGATATTCGATTCCGTTTTTTTCATAATTTGTATTGACTTCATCACGAATGTTTGAATCAATATCCGGAAATTCATCAAAACCTTTTAAAATTGCATCAACATAAAGTCCCGATCCGCCTACAAGAATTGCGTAATCATTGGTTTGAAACAATTCTTCCAATTTTGTTAAGGCTTCTTTTTCAAAATCTCCCACAGTATAATTTTCAAAAATCGATTTATTTTGAATAAAATGATGCGGAGCTCCAGCTAGTTCTTCCACCGAAGGTACAGCTGTCCCGATGGTCATTTCTTTAAAAAACTGACGACTGTCGCAGGAAATGATTTCGCACTGAAAATGATTTGCCAAAGCAATGCTTAGTGAAGTTTTTCCAATGGCAGTCGGACCGATTATGGTAATTAAATGTTTCAAAGGGAAATGTTTCTTGTTTGTAAAATCGGATTTTTAAAGATTTAGAATCTTTAAATGTTTGTTTTTTCTCATATAACTCTGAATAATACTTTTGGTATTTCGATTATTCGGCATAGGAGTGAGTATGTTTTTAAGGATGTCGATATTATTGATCTGATGGTTTAAATCATAAAAAGTATATCCTTTGTAAATGCCTTTTTCAATCAGAATTGCGGCGCGTTCGTTGATTGTTCTGCCTTTGTCGATGAGAATCATACTTTTGTTTTCAAAAATATTTTTTTCAATCAATTCCTGAACTTTTAGATTGTATTCGTATGCCGGAATTTTTCCTATACAAGCACCATCGCAGGTTCCGTCAATATAATGTGAACATTCTTTTCTGCTTTCTGAAAGGCCGGTGAGTTTTGGACACAAATGATATTGCAAAGTTAAATGTGCCAAAGTGTTTTTTCCCTCCATTTCATTTGCAAAAGACAGGATTTCCTTTTTTCGTCCGTCTGTTTTTTGAAGTTTTAATCTCAAATAACCTTCTTTGTCTTTTTCGGAATAAATAGACCAACCCAAAACATTCTTTTTCGGAACACGATTATACACAGGACGGTTTATTTTTATTTCTTCCGATTCTTTTAATATAGCAATAAGTTCGTTTCCGGTTTCTTCAAAAGTGACTGTAAATACTTCCGATTGAATTCGTTTTGATATTTTGTTGATGCCGGTAAAATGTTGATTTACTCTTTTTCGGATGTTTTTATTGTGTCCAACATAAATCAAACTCCCATCTTCTTTGTAAATGTAATAAACCCCTGTTTTTGAAGGTAAACTTTCGATAATGTGATTTAATTTAGGAACAACACCTTTCTCGATTCCCGATTTGACGAGCTCTTTTACGATAACCTTTTCGGAATCTTTTGATAAAAGTAATTTAAACAACTTTAAGGTTGCCATTGCATCTCCGCTGGCTCTGTGTCTATCGGCAATAGGAATTCCTAACGCACGAACAAGTTTTCCCAAGCTATGCGATGGTTGTTCGGGTAATAATTTCTTAGAAAGTTCAACCGTGCAAAGTGTTTTTTGAGTAAAATCATATCCTAAACGGCGAAATTCGGTACGAAGAATTCGGTAATCAAAATCGGCATTATGAGCCACGAGAATGCAATCGTTGGTTATTTCGATAATTCGTTTGGCAACTTCGTAGAATTTAGGAGCCGAACGCAGCATAGCATTGTTAATTCCGGTGAGTTTTACCACAAACGGCTGAATGGGAATTTCAGGATTGACCAAACTGATAAACTGATCTACGATTTCGTGACCGTCAAATTTATAGATGGCGATTTCGGTAATTCCTTCTTCGTTAAATTGACCTCCGGTGGTTTCTATGTCGAGTATTGCGTACAAAATAAGTATTCAGTTTACAGTGTTTAGTTTACAGTTTTTCTGTAAATAATTATCTTCCTCCAAAAATACTGCTGCCAATCCTAACTGTGTCGCTACCGCATTCAATAGCAATTTGATAATCGCCAGACATTCCCATAGAAAGAGTTTGTAGTTCGCAGTTGACGGTTTGTTGAGATTTTAGTTTGTCAAAAACAGTTTTCAAATGAATGAATTCTTTTTTGATTTGGGATTGGTTATCGGTAAAAGTAGCCATTCCCATTAATCCAACTATTCGAATGTTTTTCATCTGACGGAAATTTTCAGAAGATAGTAATTCATCTAATTCTTGTTCATTCAACCCGAATTTAGATTCTTCCTCAGCTATGTAAATTTGTAGTAAACAGTCAATTATTCTGTTGTTTTTTAATGCCTGTTTGTTTATTTCTTCCAATAATTTCAAGCTGTCAACTCCGTGAATTAAACTCACGAACGGCGCCATGAATTTAACTTTATTTGTCTGAACATGACCAATCATGTGCCATTGAATGTCCTTGGGCATTTGTTCCCATTTTTCGGTCATTTCCTGAATTTTGTTTTCACCAAAAATGCGTTGACCTGCGTTATAGGCTTCCATTAAATCGGAAACAGGTTTTGTTTTTGAAACCGCAACCAACGTAACATTTTCGGGCAAAGTTGATTTTATTGTATGGAGGTTTTGAGCTATAGACATTTTGTTCAAATTATATTTTCCGTTGCTTTGAATTCAAAAATAGATTCCAAAAAAGTATTGATTTATCGGATTTTAATTAGGCGCAAAGATAATTGAAGTTTTAGGGAAAGAAAACAATTGGACTCAGTAAGTTTGGATAAAAAAAATCCGGAAATTATATGATTTCCGGATTTATGTGTGCTTTTTTGAATTTTAAATATCGTCGAAACTAATATCTGTGAAATTTTTGTCAGCAGAAATTTTATTTTCTGTTCTGTCAGAGAAATATTCTTTTTTGAAATCTTTTTGGTGTCTTTCAGAAATAACTTCTTCCCCTTTGTTATTTAGTACATAAGAAGTCATTTCTTCCAGAATTTCGGTAAATGCTGCGAAATCTTCTTTGTACAAATAGATTTTATGCTTTTTGAAGTGGAAAGAACCATCTTCTTCTGTAAATTTTTTACTTTCAGTAATTGTTATGTAATAATCATCTGCCTTAGTTGCTCTTACATCAAAGAAGTAAGTTCTTCTTCCTGCTCTTAAAACTTTAGAAAAAATTTCTTCTTTTTCTAACAAATCATTTTCTCTCATAATCCTTCTATCAATAAATGTGTTATTAATTACATTCCAAAAATCAAAAAAAAATAGATATAAAACAACAATTATAGGATTTCTTTTTCAGAAAGTTGTTTTAAGTACAAGGCCGCATAATATCCATTGCTGTTTATCAATTGATTATGAGTTCCTTGTTCTATGATTTTTCCGTGATCGAGTATGATGATTTTATCGGCATTTTTTGCCGATGATACTCTATGACTTACAATAATGGTGGTTTTGTCTTTGCAAAAATCAAGCAAATTATTCAATATTGCTTCTTCTGTTTCGGTATCTACAGCAGAAAGACAATCGTCGAGTAACAATATTTTTGGGTTTTTAATAATAGCCCGGGCAATAGAAACTCTTTGTTTTTGACCTCCCGAAAGTGTAATTCCGCGTTCGCCCAAGATAGTGTCGTATTTTAAATTGAAATCGACAATATTATTGTGAACAACTGCTTTTTTTGCAGCATTTTCTACTTCCTGATCTGTAGCGTCTTCTTTTCCAAATTTAATATTGTTTTTTATGCTGTCAGAAAATAAAAAGGAATCTTGAGGAACTACGCTGATTTGATTTCTGAGATCAAATAAATTGATTTGGTCAATGGTTTTTCCGTCAATTAAAATTTGTCCTTCCTTAATGTCGTACAAACGACTGATTAATGAAATAATAGTAGATTTTCCGGAACCGATTTTTCCTAAAATAGCTAAGGTTTCTCCTTTTTTGATAGTGAAACTTACATCTTGAAGGGCTGTAATATTGGTGTCCTGATAAGTAAAACTTACGTTTTTGAATTCAATTTCTCCTTCGAGTGAAGATGTTTGGGGATTTTTGTTTTTTATTTCCGGTTCAATTTTCAAAAATTCGTTGATGCGTTTTTGAGAAGCTTCGGCTTCCTGAACCATAGACGAAACCCAACCTAAAGAAGCGACAGGCCAGGTAAGCATATTTACATATAATATAAATTCGGCAATAGTACCAATGCTGTGTATAGTTCCGTTGATGTACATCATTCCTCCAAAATAAATCACAATTAAGTTACTGATGCCAATTAAAGCCATCATTAATGGTCCAAAAAGAGATTGAATTTTTGCCAAACTCATGCTTTTTGTTTTGCTCTCCAAAGACAATTCGTTGAAATTGTTTTGTTGCTGATTTTCTAACGAATACGCTTTAATTACTCTGATTCCTGAAAATATTTCCTGTGTAAAGCTCGATATTTTAGAAAGATATTGTTGAAAAATGGTACTTCTTTTATTGATTTCGCTACTGATTTTGAAAATGGTATAAGACAAAATAGGGAGTGGGAGCAGAGTGTACAAAGTAAGTAAAGGAGATACGTTGTACATATATATGATTACAACGGTAAAACGGATGAAAGTATTTATAGAATACATTACCGCAGGGCCAACATACATTCTCACTTTTCCTACATCTTCACTAATTCGGTTCATTAAATCACCGGTTCTGTTTTGTTTGTAAAAATTTTGAGAAAGCACTTCATATTGACGAAAAACTTCATTTTTCAGGTCGAATTCTACATGGCGAGACATTACAATTAAGGTTTGTCTCATTAAAAAAGTTAAAATACCGGCAATTATTGTAGTTCCTACAATAAGAAGTATGTTGTGTAATAATGCTTGTTTTATGACTGAAGAATCTGAATTGCTCTTTGCAAAATTTTCGATTACAGTTATCGACTTGCTAATAAGTTTAGGTGTGAACAACGAAAATATTTGAGCAGCAATTGTTGTTAGAATGCCAAATAAAAAATGGTATTTGTACTTAAAAAAATATTTGTTTAAATATTGTAGTTCTTTCATTTTTTTGATTTAAAAAATACGTATGTAATATTATAAATGTTAATTTATGATAATAATATCTAAAATATGGATTTTGCTATTAGAGGCAAAATGATGAGTTATTATTAAAAAAAACACAAATTTATAGTAAAGTTTTGTTTAAAATGTTAGATTTGCGTTGTCTTTTTAAAAAAGCCATAAATTTTAAAAAATAATATACCTATGATTACAGAAGTTGTTAACGCAAACGAGCTATACAAAGTTGACCCGGTTTTTGGTCAGGTTTCATTTGATAATCACGAGCAAATCGTTTTTTGTAATGACAAAGATACCGGTTTAAAAGCTATTATCGGAATTCATAATACAGTTTTAGGTCCTGCTTTGGGAGGAACCAGAATGTGGAACTACACAAGTGAGTGGGAAGCATTGAACGATGTTTTGAGACTTTCTCGTGGTATGACTTTTAAATCTGCTATTACAGGTTTGGATCTTGGTGGAGGTAAAGCGGTTATTATTGGAGATTCTAAAGTAGATAAAACTCCGGAAATGATCCGTAAGTTTGGAGAATATGTAGGTTCTTTAAGCGGAAAATATATTACAGCTGAAGATGTTGGAACAACTACTCAGGATATGGATATTATCAGAGAAGTTACTACATCTGTAACAGGTGTTTCTGTTGAAAAAGGTGGTTCCGGAAACCCATCTCCTGTGACTGCTTATGGTGTTTACATGGGAATGAAAGCAGCCGCAAAACAACAATTCGGAAGCGATAAATTAGAAGGAAAAAGAATTCTTGTTCAAGGTATTGGTCACGTAGGGGAAACTTTGGTTGACTATTTGACAAAAGAAGGAGCTTTGGTTCAAATCGCAGATATTAGCCAGGCTCGTTTGGAAGAAGTAGGGAGCCGTTATGGTGCAAAAATTTACACTGGTGAAGATTTGTACAGTGCAGATGTTGATATTTATTCTCCATGTGCTTTAGGTGCGACAATCAATGACGAAACTATCAATAAATTGAAAGCTAAAGTTATTGCCGGAGCAGCTAATAACCAATTGGCAAACGATAAAATTCACGGTCAAATCCTGAAAGACAGAGGTATTCTTTATGCTCCTGATTTCTTGATCAACGCTGGTGGAATTATCAATGTTTATGCAGAAATTGCCGGATATGACAGCGCTGAATCTATGAGAAGAACTGAAAATATCTACAACACTACATTAGAAATTTTTAGTTTTGCAATCGAAAAAGGAATTACAACTCAAGAGGCTGCAATGACTATTGCTCAAAACAGAATTGACGCTAGAAAAAAAGAAAACGCATCTAAATAAGAAGCAATTTCAAGATAATTACTATTTTTGCGGAGCGAAAGAAATTCTTTCGCTCCGCTAATTTTATAAAAGTTCTTACCCGTGTTAAACAGAAGACATATACGTGTTAAAGTGATGCAATCAATCTATGCAATGCATCAAAGTTGTTCAGACGATCTCCAAAAAGAAGAGAAATTTCTTCTTCACAGTTTAGACAATGTTCAGGATTTGTACTTAGTTATGATTTCTACTTTTATCGAAATGAAAAAGATGGAAGAAGATTTCTTAGACAAGTCAAGTAAGAAACACCTGGCAACACAGCAAGAACGTAATCCCAATAAAAAATTCATAAACAACAAAGTAATTCAAATGCTTTGCGAGAACAATTCTATTGGAATTGCAATCGAAAACAGAAAGATAAATGATTGGGATCTTCACGATGATTACATCAAAATTCTTTTGAATGAAATCAAACAAAGCGAAATGTATGAGAAATACATGAGCAATGACACTAATGATTTTGAAGAAGACAAACAATTTGTTTTAGATGTTTTTGAAGAAATAATCGTTCCGAACGAGAAAATTTATGAATATCTGGAAGACAACAGATTGACCTGGATTGATGATATTCCGTTGGTGAATACTCAGATTTTGAAACAACTGAAAAAAATTAAAGCAAAAGACGATGTTGATACTTTTAAAGTTGCAAAACTTTATAAAGATACCGAAGACAAAGAATTTGTTTTGAATCTTTTCAGAAAAACGGTTTTGAATGAGAAGGAATTGGCAAAACAATTTGAAGATAAAACTCCAAACTGGGACAGCGAACGTATTGCCGAAATTGATACAATTATCCTGAAAATGGCAATTTGTGAATTCCTGAAATTCCCTTCAATTCCAACAAAAGTGACCATTAATGAGTATTTAGAAATAGCCAAAGAATATTCTACACCAAAAAGCAGTATTTTCATTAACGGAATTTTGGATAATTTGGTTAAAGAATTTGAAACCAATCAAAAATTGAACAAAATAGGTCGCGGTTTAATGTAATTTTTTTAGATAATGAAAAATAGATTAATACTTTTCGTAAGTGTTTTATCGATGATTGTTTTTTCGTGTAAGAAAAATGAAGAAAAAACACGTGAAAAACATGATTTTCCTAGTCGTTCTGAACTGTTCAAGTTTACTCCTTCGGAGTCTGAACCGGTAAAAAGAAAACCAAATCCGGATGGGAAATTCCCTGTGATGGCTTTTTCTAAAACAACACACGATTTTGGGAATATTAAGCAAGGAGATCAGGTAAGTACTGAATTTGAATTTACAAACACAGGAGATTTTGATTTAACCATTTTTGAAGCCAAAGGTTCTTGCGGATGTACAATTCCGGAATATCCTAAAAATCCAATAAAACCGGGAGAAAAAGGTGTAATTAAAGTTCAATTTAATTCAGCCGGAAAAGAAGGAAAACAAGATAAATCGGTGTTTATTGCTGCCAATACAAAATCAGGTAGTGAAACGTTGAAGATTACAGCTAATATAAATTTAAAATAAAATAATTATTATGGGACAATTAACGGACTTTCTTCCTTTTGTAGCAATGATTGCGGTGCTTTATTTTTTGATGATAAGACCGCAACAAAAGAAAGCAAAACAAGAAAGAGAATTTGAAAACAGTCTGAAAGTAGGAGACAGAATTATTACAAAAAGTGGAATTCACGGTAAAATCGCTGAATTGGCTCAGACAAGTGTTGTCATTGAAACAATGTCAGGGAAATTAAAAATGGAGCGTTCTGCCATTTCTATGGAACTGAGTTCTAAATTGAATACAGCTTCTCAGAAATAATCTGATTTAGATATAGATTATAAAGCCCCATTCCGAATCAGTCGGAATTGGGGCTTTTTTTATGAGTTTTGGTAATGTGGTTTTTTAAATATTTTATTTAATTGTATAAAATAATGTATAAGTTATAAAATTGTGTTAAAACTTTATTATATTTATTAACAAATAAAAAATATAAGTATGGAACCAGTTAAAAACGATTTGTCGAATATTAGATTTACAAAGGTTATCGATTTTATTCTTCGTTTAGGAATTCTTTCATTACTCCTGTTATGGTGTGTAGATATGCTAAAACCTTTTTTATTGATTCTTATATGGGCAAGTGTCATTACTATTGCAATTTATCCGTTGCATATAAGTTTAACCAAATTATTCAGAGGTAGAAAAATGATTTCCATTATTTTTTTGACCTCTATTTTGTTAAGTATCATTCTTGTTCCAAGTAGTTTGATAGCCTATTCGCTTTATGACGGAATCAATTATATAAGAGAAATCTATTCTTCCGGACAACCTTTAATTCCGCCTCCGGGAGGAAATACTGCCAGTTGGCCTGTTTTTGCCAAGCCTATTCTTGATTTTTGGCAATTAGCTTCCGACAATTTACAAGGGGTGTTTTTGAAATATTCAAATGAAGTAAAGCAAGTAGGTATTTTTGCCTTGTCCGGGCTTGCAGGAATTGGAAGTGGTGTGGCTCTTTTTAGTATCTCAATTATAACTTCGGCTTTGTTGTTGGCTTACTCCAATTCTTTAATCTCGGTTTCTGGTAAAATATTTACCAAATTAGCCGGAAATAAAGGAGACGAATTTGCAGAAATCACGGTTTTAACTATCCGAAATGTAATAAAAGGAATTTTAGGTGTTGCTGTTATACAAGCGGCGATGGTTGGAATTGGATTCTTTGCGGCAGGAGTTCCATTTGCCGGACTTTGGACAATTTTGTGTCTTATTCTTGCAATAATACAATTAGGAATAGGTCCGGTAGCAATTCCGGTGGTAATTTATATGTTTTCTGTGACCGATGCTACTACTTCCATAATATTGGCGATCTGGATAGGAATAACCTTGGTTATCGATAATATTTTAAAACCAATTTTGTTGGGAAGAAATGCTCCTGCTCCTATGTTAGTAATATTTTTGGGAGCTATCGGAGGTTTTATGCACAATGGTTTTATAGGATTATTTCTCGGAGCGGTTGTTTTGACATTGGCCTATAAACTTTTCCTGATTTGGCTTGATTCCGATAGTAAGAATAAAAAAATCGAAGATCTGTTAGAAGAACAGTTAGAAGATTAATTATAAAACAAAATGACGATTAGAATTTTATTCGTCATTTTTGTTTTATCCCACGATTTGTGTAATTCGTTAACCGGTTTTAGTCGGAATCAGTGGAATTATTTTTCAACACAAAAACCATAAATTCGCGAATTTGTGGCAAATACAAACGAAACTCTTTGTTAAAGCCTCAAACAGAATTTTCTTGAAATTAGTGTAAATCGTGGTAAAAATTATAGTTTAGGTTCTAATGCTGATTTTTATTTCTCTTTATTTACCTTGTTCCAATATTTTTTTCAACCAAATTCCAACGCCCAACGCAACGATTAATAGTCCGGAAAACAAATAGAAAATAGAAATTTCTTTTGTTAAGCCCAATAACATTGGCCCTGCAAATCCGGCTGCCGACCAGGCTGTCAATACATACCCAAATACCTGACCGTAACTTTCAGCTCCGAAGATCGATTTTACAAAAGAAGGCATAGTTGCAAATCCGGCTCCATATCCGGCAATTATAATGTAAGTAAGAAGTTGAAATAAAGTTTGATTGGATGAAAAAGTTGGAATCAATGCAAAACAAATTACGTTGATTGACAGAAAACTCATAAAAGTAGCCCATCCTCCAATTTTATCTGAAATAGCAGACCAGAATAAACGGCCAATTCCGTTGAAAAGTCCAATGATAGCCACAAACATAGTGGTTTGTGCAGGCGACATTCCTGTAACTTCTTTTCCCAAAACAGCCGCTTTTGAGATGATGGCAATTCCTCCGCAAACATTCAGAAACAATAATAACCAGAGTGAAATAAATAGTTTGTCGGTAATTATTTGTCCGGCTGTTAAACTAACAGTGGTGGTTTGTGTTTGGTTTTCTGTTTCCGGATTTGACAGATATAATGAGCTGACAAGCATACAAATTCCGTAACCGATTCCTAAAATTGCAAAAGCACCACCCAATCCCATTCCTGAAATAAGCGGAGTGAACATAAAGGAAGCAAACAAAGAACCAAGTGCAAAAGACATAATGATAATTCCCGAAGCTAGTCCCGGCCTGTCAGGAAACCATTTTACAACGGTATATACGGGAACCACGTAGCCAAAACCCAAACCAATTCCCTGTAAAACTCCGTAAGTAATATAAAACATTACTAATGATTCTGATTGAACAGCATAGGAACTTCCCAAAAGACCGATGAATGTAAAAACAGTAGCGATGAGTCCGGCTTGTGTAGGTCCGATTTTTTGAGCAAATTTTCCCATAAAGGCCGCAGTCAAACCCAAAAAGCAAATGGCCAGACTAAAAGCCATTTTTGTGTCCTTGTCTTCCCAACCCAATTTGTCTTTCAACGGATCAATCCATTTGCTGTAGGCATATATAGAACCTATTGACAACTGCATAATCATACCGGCCAGTACAATCAACCACTTATTTTTTTTCATCTTTTTGGGTTTTATACAATTAAGAAAATATTTATCAAAATTATTTCCTTTTGATGGAATAGAGGGTGATATTAATCACTTTTATTGAAATGGTATTGTACTGAAAATAAGTTTGAATAAAAGTGTAAAGTTGTTTTAAAATAGTTTTCTCTTTGATGATTGAATGTTAAAAAATGAAATAATCAGAATTGATTTTAATCTATGATTACGCAATAGGCCACTGATTTCACGGATTAAATTGATTTTACTTTGGATTTGATAAAGAATTTAATATTTCTCTTATTTAGAATGATTTTAAAAAACATCGATTTTTATTTTGAATTATTCTAAATAGTCTTTTTGTTTGTATTGAAATTTATTTAATCAATAAAAAGTAAATCGATTTAGAAAACAATCAAATAAACTATCAAAACAACAAAAATCATGAAAAACACTTTAAGATTAGCAACATTATTAATGCTTACATTGTTTTTATTTTCTTGTAACAATAAAGAGAATAAAAAAGAAAACCAGCAAGACCAAACTACAGAAAAAAAATAGGATTGCTTCTGGTAAATCACGGTTCGCCTTCAAAAACATGGAGAAATGCGCTGTTGGATTTGGAAAAAACCGTTACACCTGAAATATTGAAAGACAAAAGAATAAGCGGTATTAAAACTGCTTTTATGGAATACAACGAGCCTTCTATTGCAACCCGAATGAAAGAGTTTGATAATGATGGATATACTGATGTTATTATTGTTCCGATTTTTCTTACAGTGAGTCCTCATACTTTTGAAGATATTCCGACAATAATTGGGCAAAAGAACGATAAAAAATCTTTCGAAATGATGAAACTTGAAAACATCGAAAGATATGTTGCCAAGGCCAAAACTCATATCACGCCTCTGCTTGATTTCTCTGATATATTGCAAAAGAATGTTTTGAGAAGAGTTGAATCGCTTTCTAAAAACCCTTCAGAAGAAGGATTGGTTTTAATAGGTTATGGAGATGAAGATTATGATAAAGAATGGACAGAATTATTTAACACAGTAGCTGAAAATGTAAAAAACAAAGTAGGTATCGATGAGCATTCTCACGGTTGGTGTGGTCATATTGCTCGTTATAAGTCGGAAGAAACTACTAAAGCAATAAACAAAGTTTTAGAAAAGAAAAAATATGCTGTAGTGGTACCGGTTTTGGTTGCTCATGATGAAAATTTCCAGATAAGAATTATTGGTGGTGGTGTAAAGGCTGTAAAAAATAACAAAGAAAGAGTATTGTATCGCCCGGATGCAATCCTGCCTGACGATAATATCAAAAATTGGGTTATCTCAATCACTAAAGAATACACACAAAAAGTTGTTAATCAATAAATGAAATCTCCTACTGCAAAAAAAATAAGAAAACTAAATCTCGAGTGGCATCGGGATTTAGGTTATTTCTTTTCGGCCCTGATAATTATTTATTGTATTTCGGGTATTACCCTTAATCATATTAATGACTGGGATCCGGATTTTATCATAGACAAAAAAACGTTTTCAATAAAAGAGAATCTGTCTTTTGAAAAAATCGACAAAAATAAGGTTGAGAGTTTAAGTAAACTCGTTGGCGAAAATACTTATAAACTCTATGATTTTCCGACAAAAGATCAGGTGAAAATATATTATGATAATGCTTCTTTTCATATCAATTTTTCAACTAAAAAAGGAGTATATGAAAGTGTGTACAGAAGACCTTTCTTTTATGAAACTAATGTTATACACAAAAACAGTTTATCAGGCTGGAGATGGTTTTCGGATGTATTTGCTGTTCTGCTAATTATCGTTACCGTTACCGGTATGTTTATAGCCAAAGGAAAATACGGTATAGGAGGGAGAGGTAAATGGTTATTGCTGGCAGGATTCATTCCGCCTGTAGTTGCAATAATTATTCATGCACTGAAATAATGAAGAAAGATTTTTTTTAATCTAAATAATTCCTCGATCCCGAACACTCGGGATGCCTCGGGGTTTCCGCTTCCACCTCTCCTTGGGAGAGGTCGGATTTACGGAGTAAATCCGGGTGAGGCAAAATAAAAGAATTTCGGTTTTTGACCTTCAGGTCAAAATGAAACCGGCGAAATACCCCGATGGCTCTGCCTCGGGGATAGTCGGTTTCAAGAAATTATTTTATTAAAAGAGCGAGAAATTTACCAATAGATTTATTTAAAAATAAAAGGCACAGAAGTTTATCTTTTGTGCCTTTTGTTTTTTAAAATTGAATCATTCCAAATTGCTTATATATCTGGTACGTCTTAAACGAATGATTTATTTTTATTCCGTTCAATGTGACAAAAAATAAAATAGATTATTTCAGACATCTAATTGGTATAAAATAAAATAGTTTATATTCGAAAATTATATTTTTACAAAAAAACAACAACAACATTTATGAGAACAACAATGCTGTTTATGATGACTTCTTTGTCAATAGCTTCATTTGGACAAAATCAAAAACCTATGAAATATCCTGTTACAAAAAAGGGAGAAACTGTTGATACTTATTTCAATCAAAAGGTAAATGACCCTTATCGTTGGCTGGAAGACGACCGATCTAAAGAAACCGAAGCTTGGGTAAAAGCTCAAAATGAGGTTACTTATGATTATTTGTCTAAAATTCCGTACAGAAATGAAATCAAATCCAGAATGGAGAAATTGTGGAATTATGAAAAAATATCGGCTCCAACGACTGAGGGAAATTTTCAATATTTCTATAAAAATGACGGATTGCAAAACCAGTCGGTACTTTACAGAAAAGATGCTGCCGGCAAAGAAGAAGTTTTCTTAAATCCGAATACGTTTTCAAAAGCGGGAACCACATCGCTTGGCGAAGTTGAGTTTTCTAAAGACGCTTCATTGGTTGCCTATTCAATTTCAGAAGGAGGCAGCGACTGGAGAAAAGTAATTGTAATGGATGCATTGAATAAACGAATTCTTGAAGATACTATTGTCGATGTGAAATTCGGTACGTTGGCATGGAAAGGAAATGAAGGATTTTTCTATTCGAGTTATGATAAACCAAAAGGAAGCGAATTGTCGGCCAAGACAGATCAGCACAAATTGTATTTTCATAAATTGGGAACCAAACAAAAAGAGGATAAAGTCATTTTTGGATTGGATAAAAAACGCCGTTACATTAGTGGTTCTGTCACTGAAGATGGGCGTTATTTGATTATTTCTGCTGCCAATTCTACTTCGGGAAATGAGTTGTATGTAAAAGATTTGAGTAGTGATAATAATTCGATTATTACAATTACAGATAATTTTAACAGTACAAGCAGAGTCATTGACAATGAAGGAGAAACATTGTTTATTGTAACCGATTTGAATGCGCCAAACAAGAGAATTGTTTCAGTAAATGTCAACAATCCGCAATCACAAAATTGGAAAGATGTAATTGCCGAAACCTCAAATGTGATGTCTCCGGCTAAAGGTGGCGGGTATTTTTTTATAAATTATCTCAAAGATGCTGTTTCTGTGGTAAAACAGTTTGATTATTCGGGAAAACTGATTCGAGAAATTGAATTGCCGGGCTTGGGAACTGCCGCAGGTTTTTTTGCTAAGAAAAATCAAAAGACGGTATATTATACATTTACCAATTATGTTACACCATCTTCGGTTTTTGCTTTGGATTCTAAAACCGGTAAATCGGAAATTTATGAAAAACCAAAAGTAGATTTCAAAAGTGAAGATTATGTTTCGAAACAAGTGTTTTATACTTCAAAAGACGGAACAAAAGTCCCGATGATTATCACTCACAAAAAAGGTTTAAAACTGGACGGTAAAAATCCGACAATTCTTTATGCTTACGGAGGATTTAACAACAGTCTGACTCCGAGTTTCAGCATTTCTAATGCAGTTTGGATGGAAAATGGTGGTATTTATGCCGTTGCCAATTTACGAGGAGGAGGGGAGTATGGAAAAAAATGGCACGATGCCGGAACCAAAATGAAAAAACAAAACGTATTTGATGATTTCATTGCCGGAGCCGAATATCTGATTGCTCAAAAATATACTTCTTCATCTTATTTGGCGATAAGAGGAGGTTCAAACGGAGGTTTGTTGGTTGGAGCAACCATGACACAAAGACCCGATTTGATGAAAGTGGCATTGCCGGCCGTTGGGGTAATGGATATGTTGAGATACCATAAGTTTACAGCCGGTGCCGGTTGGGCTTATGATTACGGAACTGCCGATGACAACAAAGAAATGTTTGAATATTTGAAAGGATATTCTCCGGTTCATAATATTAAAAAAGGAATCAAATATCCGGCAACATTGGTTACAACCGGAGATCACGATGATAGGGTAGTTCCGGCACATAGTTTTAAATTTGCTGCCGAATTGCAGGAAAAACAAGCAGGAAATAATCCAACATTAATCAGAATTGATGTAAAAGCTGGTCACGGAGCCGGGAAATCGGTTTCGGCAGTAATACAGGAAAATGTAGATGTACAGGCTTTTACTCTTTATAATATGGGAATAAAGGAATTGCCGAAAAAGTAATTTTTAGGGGTTTTAAGGGACGAAGGTTCTGAGGTTCTAAGATTTCTTAGTTCTTCAGAACCTTTGATATTTTTCTACTTCTTCAAAAAAGAGTTCCCTGTATTAATTCCGAATTTGGATTACTATTGAAATCAAAAGAATCGGTCACGAAGAATTGTTTGATGTTTTCGTCAAATTTTCGTAAAACCACATTATCACATAAAAAGCTAATATTTATTTCGGTGAATAAATTTCGGGCTGTTGTAAGTTTTTCAGGATTGAGTTTTCGGGCAATGGACAAATGCGGATCGGTACTTTTTTGCATAGACCGAATGCGAAGTGATTCGTGAAATTTTTTCATCAACGGAATAAGGCTTTTTTTAGAATCCTCATCGGGAGCAATAAAGAAAGCACCATTTGGGTAGGAACCAAATTCGTTCAGACAAACATCAAAGGGAATAATTGGATCACATAATCGGATCAATTGGTTTTTGATAATTTCAATTTCTTTATCGGTAGCCTTAAATTCGCAGATGGTAATATGTCCCACCGAATTTTTACTGTGAAACCAACCAATTTTCTTCGATAAATCTTCTTTCATAGATTTGACCATTGCAATGACAGATTCAGAAGGATATATTGCAAGAGAATAATGTTTTTCCACGTATTTTGATTGGTTTTATACGAAAGTAACTATTTCTATTCTGATTCTATTTTGGTCAAAAAATATAGAGAAAATGCTAGGTAATTGTTTTTAAAATTTCGATTGACAAAGGTTTTTCGATATAATCAATAACAACTGCGTGATTTTTTGCTTTCTCTTTATCGACCTGGTTAACGGAAGAAGAAAGTATGTATATAAGTAGCTGTTCTTTTAAAATGTGATCTAATTTCTCAATTTGTTCTATAAATTCCCAACCCGACATTGTAGGCATATTAATATCCAAAAAAAGAATTGCTTTGTTTTCATTGGGTTTACTAAAATTATTTTTGATATAATCAAGCCCGATTTCTCCTTCGGTAAAAGTAATTACAGCAGCATTTTCAACACTTTTTTGGATGTTTTTCGTACATAATAAGTTATTAATGGGATCATCATCAATAACTATAAAATGTCTATATTTTTCCGTCATCTCTATTGGTTTTTTATTTTATTGTCTTTTTTCGATTTCAAATATAATCTTAAATTCGGTTCCTTCGTTAATTTTACTTTTAATAGAAATTTTACCGCCAAGAGTTTCAACCTGTGTTTTTACCATATACAATCCCATTCCTTTTCCTTCTATCTGTGTATGAAAGCGTTTGTATAATCCAAACACTTGTTCGCCTCTTTTTTCAAGATCTATCCCAAGTCCGTTGTCTTTGAAAAAAAGGATAATTTTATTTTCTGACAATTTACTTCTTATTTCAATTACAGGCGCAATATGGGGTTGTTTGTATTTAATACTATTTGAAATAAGATTGTAAAAAATACTGTGCAGATAACTTTTTATGGTTATCATTTCGTCAATTGCCGAAAAGTCAGTAATGAAAACAACCTGTTCATTATTAATGAGCGTTTCTATGCTTAACTGAACATCGGTGAGTATTTTTGAAAAGTTTATTTTTTCTTTCTTTTCAATAATCTCCCGTTTTGTTTGCAAAATAGTATTTAGGTCATTTATTACTGTGTCTAGTGCACGGACTGATATGCGTAATCCTTCGGTCATTTGATGTTTTTCTTCCGGTTCTATATCTTCCTCTTTCAGGTAATCTGTTATTCCTATGATATTTGCAACCGGAGCTCTTAAATTATGAGAAATAATATAGGCAAATTGTTCTAAGTCTCTGTTTCTCTGAATCAGTTCGTCTATAATTTTTAATCGTTCTGATTCCATTAATTTTCGGAATGTAATATCTCGATAGTTAAGTACGTATGCTTTTACACTATTATTATGAAGCAGATTAGTTACAGTTCCTTCTACCCAAATAAAATCACCTCTTTTATGAAAGAGGCGTAATTGAAAAGGTATTATAGCACCGGGAGAGGTTTTTGTTTTTTCAAAAAATTTAAGACCATCTTTTAAGTCATCAGGATGTATCATATCTAAGACTGTTTTTCCTTTTTGGTCTTTAAGAGTAAAACCGGCTGTACGCACAAAAGACGGACTTTGATAAATGACTTCGAGTTCTTTATTTACTAAAATAATAGTATCGCTTATATTTTCAATCAGGGATTTATGCCGTTCTTCACTCCGTTTCAGATTTTCCTGAGCAAATTTTTGTTCTGTTATGTCTGTGCTAATAACCATGATCTGATTAATCATACCTTCTATAACAATTGGCACAAAACGAGAACGAACCCATCTGTTGTTTCTTAAAGGATTTTCGATTTCCTGATTTTTTCCTGTTTCAAAACATTCCAATAATGTTTCTTTTGCAATAGCCTGAGTTTCTTCGGGCAAAACTTCGATAGAACATTGACCAATCAGCTCTTCTATAGATGGACCGCCCGGACGCCCTCGGTTGATTGATTCAATTGTTAAATTGCGATTAACAATTAAAATAATATCAGGCGAATTTTCAAATTGTGTTTTAAATAATTCGGTTGCTTTCTTTTTGGCAGTTATATCCCGATAGGTAACTACCAATGCTTTTACGTTTTCGTTATGCAATAAGTTAAGAATGGTTGCTTCAATCCATATAATTCGTCCTTCTTTATGATTTAGCCGCAATTGATAACTGGTAGCTACATTTGGTTCGCGCATCGATTTTTGCACCATTTCAATTGCTTTGGCCTGATCTTCTTTATACACAAATTCATAGGTTTGACCTTTGTTGCGGTCTTCAAAAGAATATCCGGTAATGCGTTCTACAGAAGGACTTTGGTAGGTAACCTGGCCATTGGCATCGAGCAGCACAATAGCATCGGTAATGTTTTCGATCAAAGCTCTGTTTTTTTGCTCACTTTGTTCTAATTTGAGTTCTGCATTTTTTCGTTCCGTAATATCCTGAAATGTGCCCAGAATAGCTTTACTACCGGATTGAAGGTTTTTGATAAGAAACCTGATGTTTTTAATTATATAAAATCCCAGCAAAACAAAAAAGGAAAGCGAAATAAAAAGAAAGAGATAGGCATTTCTTTGTGTTTTTTGATAGGTTTCGCCCGACATTCTGATTTGTTCATCAGAGATTTTTACCTGTAATTCTATCAGTTGATTTATTTTAGAAGCAACAGGTTCTACAGTTTGATAAAAATCGGTACCAATAAAATTATCAAGTGCTTTAGAATCATTTGTTTTCAGGATTGTTTTTAGTTTTTCTAAAGTAGGTTTTGCTTTCTGAATCAATACGTTAGATTCCTGGATTAGCAGAGTTTCTGCCGGAGTAAAAGAGGTATTTTGATACGCTTGCCAAATGAGAGTTGACTTTTGTTCAGACTGTGTTAGTTGTTTTTCGGCCTGTTGGTAAGTTAGTTGATGGTTTCGGGCTTTTGATGCTATTGAAAGTAGATTTGATTCGTAGAAAAGATGAACCGAAGACAACTGTTGAATTGGAACCAGGCGGTCAGTATATATTGTTTCCGTGATTTGGTTCAGCGTATTCAGTTTATTAATACCATAAATTCCTGTAATTAGTATTACAACAGACATGATTGCCGGTAAAAAGTACAGTTTTATAGAAGTATTGAGTTTAATTGTCATAGAGACTTTAAATTGTTTTTATGAATGGCTTATAAATTAAAATAATGCTTATTGGTTGTTAAAAAAGAACATTATGTTTATAGAAAGCACGGAGCATAAAATTACATATTAATTTTAGAATAGTCTAATGTTGAAAAATCAGAGATGCTTTTTTGTAACCGTTTTGCACAAAAAAGAAAAATCCGGATAAATAAAATGTGACTTAGAATTGTAATCATTGTTTATTAAGGTTAAAAAACTTTTTTGTTTTACGGATACTAATTATTCTCTTTTTTTTTCAGAATTTCATTGTATTCTTCCAGCAGTTTCAAATATTTGTTTTTCCAGTATTCTGCCTGCGATTCACTTTTTTGATAATCGGCAACAGGTTCGTTTAAAGTATTTTGATAAAGATTGAATTCTTTGATCTCTTCTGTAAAATCATAGTGGATAACTTTTCCTATTTGTAATACGGTATCCAAAGAAACATTACTGTTTTCAAACATTAGATACATCCATCTTCGGCTTTTACCCAATCGTTTTGCCAATTCGGTAATAGGATAACCGCTTTTATAAACCGCTTGTTTTATTATTTCTCCTCTGTGTTGCATAAGCCCAAAGATTTACACTTATATGAGAAATAAATTCTACTAAAAATTTACATAAATGTGTATTTTACAGGTGTTTTTAGTGCCAAATGATTGAATTTCATATTCTTTTGTGTGAATTATGTGAGTAAAACAATTTGTTTTTAAGCTTGAGAGAAGAGAACAGAAAGTCTTTTTGGACAATAAAAAATTAAACCCAAATTATGCGTTAGAGATTTAGTTTTGGTTTTTTGCAGCAGTCAATCTGAGGTTATTTTGTAAGCCAATGAGCAATTTGGGATTAATCTCTGGTACTTATAAAATAATATTGTTGTTCTGACGAAGGAGGAATTACCTTAGGAGTTAATTTTGTGTGTGTTTCCTTCGTCAGTGAATTTGTGAAGCAGTAGAGGTATTCAATCGGGAAATAGTTACTTTCCGATACAGAAATTGGCAAAAATGTTACCTAGTAATTCATCGTTTGTGACCTGACCTGTGATAAGGCCAAATTGATACAATGCTTCCCGAATGTCAATAGCCATCAAATCGCTGGAAAGGTTTATTTCTAATCCGAATTTTACTTTTTGAATTTCTTCCAGAGCTTTCAATAATGAATCATAATGTCTGGTATTGGTCACTATGGTTTCGTTGTTGCGCAAAGCTCCCGTATTTACAAACGATAATAATTGTTGTTTCAAATCTTCAACACCTATTTTTTCTTTGGCAGATAATAACAGGATATTTGGGATTTGGGATTTTAGATTTTCGATTTCGGCATTTGTCAATAAATCTTTTTTGTTAGCAATTACCACTAAAGGTTTCAATGGGAATTTGTTCTTTATTTTCTCAATTTCGATTACAAATTCAGAACTTGAAGTTTTAAATTTTAAACCGTCAAATAAATAAAGTACGACTTGTGCTTGTTCAATTTTCTCGAAAGTTTTCTGAATTCCGATGCTTTCCACCACATCAATGGTTTCACGGATTCCGGCAGTATCGATGAATCGGAAACCAATTCCTCCTATGACCAATTCGTCTTCGATGGTGTCACGTGTAGTTCCGGCAATTTCCGAAACAATGGCGCGTTCTTCGTTCAGTAAAGCATTCAAAAGAGTTGATTTTCCTACATTTGGTTCGCCTACAATGGCTACAGGAATTCCGTTTTTGATAACATTCCCTACGGCAAAGGAATCGATTAGTCGTTTTAAAACAAATTCAATTCTATTCAATAGTTCATGAAATTGAGTACGGTCGGCAAATTCTACGTCTTCTTCGGCAAAATCCAATTCCAATTCAATTAAAGAGGCAAAATTCAATAGTTCTTCTCTAAGTTTTGCAATTTCATTAGAGAAACCTCCCCGCATTTGCTGCATGGCAATTTGATGAGAAGCTTCGTTGTCTGATGAAATCAAGTCGGCAACGGCTTCGGCTTGCGACAAATCGAGTTTTCCGTTTAGGAAAGCTCTAAGTGTAAATTCTCCGGCATTAGCCATACGACAGCCTTTTCGAAGTAATAATTGAATAATTTGTTGTTGAATATAAGTAGATCCGTGGCAGGAAATTTCAATTGTATTTTCGCCAGTGTAAGAATTAGGTCCTTTGAAAACCGAAACCAAAACCTGATCGAGTGTTTTTTTATCGTCAACAATATGACCAAGATGCAACGTGTGAGATTTCTGTTTAAGCAAATCTTTGTCTTTAACAGACTTGAAAACCGTATTTGCAACAGAAATAGCATCAGTACCCGAAATCCTGATTATAGAGATAGCACCCGCCCCGGAAGGAGTTGCAAGTGCCACTATAGTATCTTGGTTAATCATTATTGTAAATTTTTTGCAAAAGTAAGTAAAAGTATTTTGGTTGCAATCGTTAGACTGAATGACTTGGTAATAAATAAAGGTTAAATAAGTGAACAAACTTAATTTAAGGAGTATGATTATTCGTGTTATTTATTAACTTTACGTTAAAAGAGTTAAAACAATTGTTAATCAAGTAATTTATGAAAAAGATATTGTTTCCCACAGATTTTTCGAAAACATCACTGAATGCTTTTGTTTATGCCTTGCATTTTGCAAAGCATACCGATGCAGAGATTATTGTGCTTCATGTTTATGAACTTCCGATAATTGATACCAACTATAATGAAGCGCCGATTTATTTATCTCAAATTTATGACACTATTGATCTTGATAAGTTTGAGAATTTTAAAGATCAGGTGCCGGTTTTGAGATCGATTGCAGAAGAAAATCAACTTGGAGAGGTAAAGATGAGTAATGTGATGTTGGAAGGAAGTTTGGTAAATAATATTTTGCATGTTGTAGAAAAAGAAGAGGTTGATTATGTTGTTATGGGAACCCATGGAGCTGAAGGTTTTCAGGAGATTTTGGGAGGTTCTATGACTTCTAAAATTATGTTAAATACCAAAGCCAAAGTTTTGGGTGTTCCTGCCGAATCAGAATATGTTGCGATAAAACGAATTGTTTTTACCATAAAATTTGCCGAAGAAGATATAGTTGCTTTGAAAAACGTAACCGAAATTGCAAAAGCTTTCAATGCGCATATTGATTGTTTGCATGTAAAAAGCCCAAAATCTAAATTTGATTTAAAAGTGTTAACAGATTGGGAGATCATGTTTGAGGATGAAAATGTTGATTTTCATATTATAGAAAGCGATGAGGTAGAAGCTTCCGTTATGGATTTTGTTAATACTCACAGAAGTAATTTATTGGCTGTTTTAAATCATAAACGAGGTTTTTTTGAAAGTATTTTTCATTCCAGTTTGACTAAAAAACTGGCATTTCATTCCAAAACACCTTTATTGGTTTTGCATTAATCAAGGATTTTTACTATCAAAAAATAATTAGAAATTATTTATGAACTTAAAATAAACTTCGATGCGAAAAATATTATTTCCAACGGATTTCTCTAAGACTGCCGACAATGCTTTTGTCTATGCTTTAGAAATGGCTAATTATCTTGAAGCTGAGTTGATATTGCTTCATGTTTATTCTTTGCCTATAGTTTCTTATGAAGGCTATCCGTCTTATATATTAGAAGTTTATGATTTGATTGATTTGAATAATTTTGAAAATTTCAAAGATCAGGTACCACATCTTAGGGAAATTGCCGAAAAACACAGACTGGAACACATAAAAATGACTCATATTCTTGAAGAAGGAGATTTTGTATCTGTGGTAAAAAAAATAGTAAAAAAAGAAAAAATAGACATGATTGTTATGGGAACTACAGGAGCTTCGGGTCTGAAGGAAACTTTTGTAGGTTCTAATACGGTCGATGTGTTAAACCATATTCCGGTTGCCACATTGTGTGTTCCTGATAAATCAAAATTCAGAAAAGTACAAAGAATTGGTTTTACCACTTTATACAGAGAAAAAGATCATAAAGCTTTGCAGTCTTTGATGGTTTTGTCTGAAAAAATAAAAGCAGAAGTAAAATGTCTTTATGTAAAAACATTTGATACTAAGGTTGATGAAGCTACGAAAGTAAAATGGAGAGAAGATTTTAAAGATGAAGCGGTTGATTTTTTTGAAATTCCGAGTGAAAATATTAAAGGCGCCATCTTTGGATTTATGAGCGATAAAGATATTAATGTCTTAGCGATGCTCAATTACAAACGTAGTTTTTTTGAAAAACTATTTCAGAAAAGTATGGTCGATAATATGGCTTTTCACAGTAAAACACCTATTTTGGTTTTGCCGGAAGAATAAAGAAAAAAGAACAAAAAAAGGAAATCCGCAATNNAATTGCGGATTTCCTTTTTTTATATTGAAACAATATTAACTGTTAATCATTACCGGCATTACAAGCATCGTAACAGTTTCTCCGTCTTCAAGACCATCAACCGGAGTTAAAATTCCCGCACGGTTTGGCAAAGACATTTCAAGCATGATAACATCTGACTGTAAATTGGTCAACATTTCTGTAAGGAAACGAGAATTGAAACCTATTTGCATATCATCTCCCTGATAATCACAAGTCAAACGCTCTTCAGCTTTGTTTGAGTAATCAATATCTTCGGCAGAAATATTCAATTCGGCTCCGGCAATTTTAAGACGGATTTGGTGTGTTGTTTTGTTTGAGAAAATCGCCACACGACGTACAGAACTCAAAAACTGAGTACGGTCAATCATTAATTTGTTTGGATTCTCTTTTGGAATTACCGCTTCATAATTTGGATATTTTCCGTCAATCAAACGACATAACAAAATGTAGTTGTCAAAAGAGAAAGTAGCATTTGAATCGTTGTATTGAATTTTTACTTCTGCATCAGAAGTAGCCAGGATGCTTTTTAAAATATTCAAAGGTTTTTTTGGCATAATGAAATCAGCAACTTCCGAAGCTTTTACATCAGTACGTGCATATTTTACCAATTTGTGAGCATCTGTTGCCACAAAAGTCAAACCTTCCGGTGAAAACTGGAAGAAAACCCCTGACATTACCGGACGTAAATCATCATTTCCGGCAGCAAAAATAGTTTTGCTAACGGCAGTTGCCAATACATCGGCAGGAACCAAAGTAGTAGAAGGATCTTCTAAATTTACTGATTTAGGGAATTCTTCTCCCGGAGCATAAGCCAAAGCATACTTCCCTGAATTTGAACTGATTTCTATAGTGCTGTTTTCTTCAACTGTAAAAGTTAACGGTTGTTCCGGAAATGTTTTAAGAATTTCCAAAAGCAATTTTGCAGGAACAGCAACACTTCCCTGACTTGTAGAATCGATCTCTAAAGTAGCCGACATGGTGGTTTCTAAATCAGATGCAGAAACAGTAAGGGTATTGTTGTCTAATTCAAAAAGGAAGTTATCTAAAATAGGTAAGGTGTTGTTACTGTTGATAACGCTTCCCAGAATTTGTAATTGTTTTAATAAGTAAGAACTTGATACTATGAATTTCATCTCTAAATTTTTTATACAAACACCATTTTGTGTTTATGGTTTACAAATATATCTTAATCGTTCTAATTTCAAAAATATTATTTAGTGTATTTCTTTTTGCGCCAAAATACAAACAGAAGTCCGAAAATTCCCAATAAAAGTAGTGGTAAAACGATGGTTATTACTTGATAAAAGGTGTAATTTTCGTACACTTTTTCTTTGTCAAGCAAAGGCAAATCTACTTCTTTACTTCTGATGTTGATAATTCCGCTGTCGTCCAGAAGATAGTTCACGCAATTCATCATGAAATCTTTATTATCAAACATATTTCCGGTTTTTGGGTCGTAGCCCAATTCTACTGGTTGGAAGTTTTTATCTAATTGGTTTTTGATTACATCTCCGTCAGAAATTACAATCATTTTGTTGTCTTTTCCTTTAGATTTATATTCTTTTTCCTCAAAAGGCAAAACTCGATTTTCGTACAATGAATGAAATTGACCTTCCAGTAAAACTGAAACCGGAATTGATCCTGTGTTTTTGTAATCTTCAGGAGTTGTTTTTTCAACAACCATATTCAGTTTTACTTCAACCGGAGCTCCAATTCGTTTAGAATTTGGAGAAGATTTTAATAAAATAGTTTTCTTGATTTTGTTTTTCAAAGTATCGATTGAATTGGCAAAATCAAAACGCAAACCTCCCATGTTTTTCACAATTGGATGTTCGGATTCAGGGAAAATAAAAGGGGCATATTTCCAGTTGAATTCCTGAAATTGAGTATTGGTTCCCGGTTCTCCTGTTGCCAGTTTCAAAGGAGTTCCCAATTCATCTTTTATCAAATCAGAAGAAATTCTGAAACCATATTTAAAGAACAAATCATTCAGATTTAAATCATTTGGAAAAGCCAAAGCCGAACCTGAATCGTTGTACAAACTATCCATTTCCATATTTACCTGATCGATTAACCAAAGAGTTTTTCCTCCGTTCATGATAAACTGATCTAAAACCTGTTTCTCTTCATCAGAAAAACGTTGAGTTGGTTTGGCAATGATAGCTAAATCATATTCTTTTAACGCGGCTAAAGTTCGGTTTGGATTTTTTGAAACCGAATCTAAAGTAAAAGGGCCAATATGGTAACTTTCTCTTAGCTGTAAAAGGAATTTAGCAATTAAAAGATCGTGAAGTTCGCCGTTTCCTTTAATGATAGCTACTTTTTTCTGTTTTTTTGTAGTGACTTTATTAAAAGCATCGGCAAAAGAATATTCTAAATGCTGAACAGAACTTACCACTTTTTCTTCGGTAGAAACGCCCATCATGTTTTTTAATAAAGGAATGTTTACTTCCCGACCTCTGTAACTGGCAATTGCCCAGGGAAAAACCATTGATTGCGATTGTTTTCCTTTGTCGTCAACGGTAATGTTTATAGGAGTTAAACCTTTGCCAAATAATTCTTTGGCCTTATTCATATTATCTTCTTTGTTTTCCAAAGGATTAACAAATTGAATGATAATATTAGAATTATAAGCTTGAAATTCTTCTAATAATTGACGGGTTTCTGTTTGTAGTCTTTTGAATTCAGCCGGAAATTCGCCATCAAGATAAACATCTATGTATAAAGGTTCAGTTACTTTTTCGATGATATTCAACGAAGTTTCAGAAAGCGTGTATCTTTTGTCTTTTGTTAAGTCAAAACGCTGAAAGAAAAAATTTCCGATGAAATTAACGGCAATGACTGCAACAATACTGAGAAGTAATTTTTTGAGATTGTTTTTAGTGTTGGTTTTCATTACAGTTTGTAGGATTTTAATTTGTAAACGGTAAATAAAAGGAACAGGTAGGTAACACTCACAAAATAAAGAATGTCACGACTGTCAATTACCCCGCGTCCCATACTTTTGAAATGACTGTTCATTCCGAAAGAAGCAATTAAATGTTCGAAAGTGTCAAAATAATTTGATAATCCATCAAATCCAAAATAGAACAAAAAGCATAAAAATACCGAAAGGATAAAGGCTACAATTTGATTATCAGAAAGAGTAGAAGTAAAAATTCCAATTGAAGCATAACCCGAAATAAGAAATAATAATCCGAAATAAGATCCCATAGTGCTTCCCATATCGATGTTTCCTTCGGGCATTCCTAAATTTGAAATGGCAAATACATAAATAAATGTAGGAATAATGGCAATTACAATCAGTAAAACCGAACCAAGAAATTTACCACCTACAATTTGCCATAAACTCAAAGGTTTGGTTAATAACAATTCCATAGTTCCCTGTTTTTTTTCTTCTGAAAAACTACGCATGGTTACTGCCGGAATCAGGAAAGTAAGAATCCAGGGAGCTAAAGTGAAAAACGGACTTAAATCGGCAAAACCGGAATTCATAATGTTGTAATCGCCTTTAAAAACCCAAAGAAATAAGCCGTTGAGCAATAGAAAAATAGCAATTACCAAATAACCCATGGGCGAACCAAAAAAGGATTTGATTTCTCTTAATAATATTGATTTCATATTTTTTTGTTGTACGTTGTGAGTTGCATGTTCTGTGTTGGGCAAAAGTAATAACTTACAACTAAGAACCTACAGACTGCAACTATGTTAAACTAACTAATTTATCAACACTCCAAGCCTCGGGTTTGTCGTTGAATAATTTCTTGGTAAAAGTCCAAACATCATAAAAAAGTTCCGAATTCCGGTAGTTTTCCAAATCCTGTTCGGTTTCCCAGTAACTATAAGTGAAGAAAATACTTTTATTGTTTTTGTCCTGATACAATTCCAGAAAACGATTTCCGGGAGCATTTCGTATTTTGTCTTTCATTAATTCAAAATTTTCCAGAAATGCCGGAATATTTTCTTCGTGAAAACTCAATTTTACTATTCTTACAAACATTATTATTTAGGATTTAAGATTTTTGATTTGAATTGATTTTATAAGACTGAATAAATTTCTAAGATTCATAAAAAAGGAATTATATTATAAGATAGTCCGCAAAGTGTACCAAGTATGTTTTTTGCCACTGATTTCATAGATTCTCACAGATTTTATTTCTATTCTTCAAGAAATCTGTGCAAATTTTTTTATCCCGATAGTTATCGGGAGTGGCTAATTTTATCGGTTTGGTATTAGTCACGGATAGTTATATAATAGTGAATCATTATTTGTAATATGCTTGCTAAATTTTCAAAAAAATATTAATCGTTTATACATAAGTCCTCTACTTCAAAAATCCCAAATCCCAAATCCCAAATCCTAATTCAAAAATTGTATGGTAATAGTATCTCCGTATCCAAATCCAAGCAGACTGGATGCGCTTCCCACATTACTTGGATTGCTTCTGAAAATGGCAATTTCAAGAAATCCGGCTTCGTTGAAAATAGCGAGTTTATCTCCCTCATATTTTTTCAATTCATAATTTCCTGAACTGGCAATGTCTGAATATTTATGACCGATATTTTTTATAGGATTTGATTTTGAAAGTATTTTTTTACTGATTAAAGGAATTTCAAAATTCCGGCCTCTGCCAATTTCCAAAAACATATTTTGAGTGATATTGGTTACAAGGTTTCCAAAATGGTCTATGTAAATAACATAACCCGTAATAGCGTTTTTATCGCCGGAAACAATGGCTTCAAAACCGGTAACATTCTTGAGAGCAGTAATTTCTTTTCCGACCAGATTGAGTAATCCGCCTTTTGCCAAATGACAGGCTACCTTAACAAAAACATCCAAATCTGTAGCATGAACAGGCAACCGGTCGTGAATGTTAATGTTAAAAATCTTTTCAGGAGTTATTTTTTGGGTAAGCATACTCAAAATACCGTTGTCGGCACAAATAAAGTATTGATCGTTCCAAAGCATAGCAATATGTTGGTTTTCATAATTCAGTTCGGCATCAACTCCAATAAGGTGAACGGTACCTTTTGGAAAACTGGAGTAAGCAGAACTAATTATGTAACTTGCTTCAACTGTGTTGAATGGAGAAATTTCGTGCGAAATATCGATAATTTTAGCTTCAGAAAATTCAGACAATATTTTTCCTTTTAAAGCACCCACAAAGTGATCTTTCAATCCATAATCGGTAGTAAGGGTAATTATTGACATAAAATTGTTCAGCTTTTGCTCGGAATTGTTTCCGATTTTTCATTAGATTTGAGAAATGCAAAGCTAATTTATTTAGATTTGATTCCATAGAAATTTTAACAACTAAAATATTATATGAGTAAAATTCACCTGACCGTTTTGTTTCTAATGATTTTGACTACAACCTTTGGCCAAAGATTAATTTATAGAGATAATGGAAAAATATATGATTACCAAGGCCAAAAATTATCTCCAGATCAGGTAAGAGAAATATATTCTTCTAATTATGAATTTTTGGATTTGTATAATGAAGGAAGAGCCAAAAAAATAGTTGGAAATATATTTTTAATAGCAGGAGCCGGTATGGTGATTACAGATTTAATGGTTGGTCTTTTTCAGGATGAAGAATTTCAAATAACAACAACCAAAATCGAACCAAATGGACCAGATATAGTGGTTAGTGTTTCTTCCGATACTAAAAAATCCCCTACTGTTTTGACATATATTGGTTTGGCAACGACATTAATAGCGATTCCAATTAAGATTGGTTATTCTAAGAAAATCAAAAAATCAGTTGATGATTATAATAAAACAATTTCAACTTCAGTACATAATAGGCCTGCCAATATAGAGTTTGTTGCCAATGCGGGTGGTCTGGGATTGCGCTTTTCACTGAATTAAGAACTTAATACTATTTTACTTTGAACGAAAGAACCATAGAATTGACAGATATTGCTCCAAATGAATTTTGGGGTGCACAAGATGCTCATCTTGAAATAATTAAGAAATTTTATCCGAAATTAAAAATTGTAGCCCGGGATTCTACGATTAAGGTTTTTGGCGAAAAAGAAATGCTCGATGAGTTTGAAAACCGTTTCAACAGGCTGATGCTGCATTTTACACGTTACAATAATATTGACAGCAATGTTATTGAACGGGTTATTAGCAGTGACTTGAACGACGACCGCAGAAGTGATCTTCAGGACAAAATTTTGGTTCACGGTGTGGGAGGAAAAATCATTAAAGCCATGACTCCCAACCAACAATTGTTGGTAGATACCATGAATAAAAACGATATGGTTTTTGCTGTTGGTCCTGCCGGAACAGGTAAGACTTATACGGGTGTGGCAATGGCGGTAAAAGCCTTGAAAGAAAAACAGGTAAGGAGAATTATCCTGACACGTCCGGCAGTAGAAGCTGGGGAAAATCTTGGTTTTCTTCCGGGCGATATGAAAGAAAAACTCGATCCTTATATGCAACCTTTGTATGATGCGCTTCGGGATATGTTGCCCAATGAAAAACTCGAAGATTATATTCTGAAAGGGATTATTCAGATTGCGCCTTTGGCATTCATGCGCGGACGAACATTGGATAACGCTTTTGTGATTTTGGACGAAGCTCAAAATACGACTCATTCTCAAATGAAAATGTTTTTGACCCGTATGGGAAAAAATGCCAAATTCATGATTACCGGAGATCCGGGTCAGGTTGATTTACCTCGAAGAACTATCTCAGGACTGAAAGAAGCAATCTTGGTTTTGAAAGATGTGGAAGGAGTTGGAATTATTTATCTTGATGACAAAGATATTGTTCGTCACCGTTTGGTTAAGAAAATTATTGATGCTTACAAGAGTATTGAGAATAACGATTATTAAAACAAAAAAGACTTCATTTGAAGTCTTTTTTGTTTTCTCAATAAATAATTAAGATATATTATTTTCCGGTAATGTTCTAAAACTCACAGTATATACGGTATAAGGAAGTATAAAGCGAGCCAAATATTTACTTATAAATACAACCGAAATCAAAGGAATTATCAAAGCATAACTGTTAAAAATACCGCAAACCAAAAATATGGCGGTCAATGGAGCATGCAAAGTGGCACTCAGAGTTACAGCAACACCAATTACCATAAAATTGATAAGATAAACTTCGGGCGCAAAATAATTTTTGACGATTAAACCTATTAATAATCCTAATACGGCTCCAGCAAAAATACTCGGAGCAAATATGCCTCCGTCTCCTCCGGCACTCAATGTTATTGCTGTAATTATTGGTTTTATCAAAATTATAAATGCTAAGCCCAAAAGAGTGTAACCTATTGTGAAATGTTGGGTATTTTGGATAAGTTGTTTTATTGTATGATAACCGTCTCCGTATAATTCAGGAAAAATGAACAGAAGACTACTTATCAGAATTGCTCCAAAAATAATTTGGAACAAGGGAGATTTATTGAATAAAAACTTCTTTTTGATATTGATAACAGACAGAGTTAGATAAACTCCATATACAGCGGCAATTATTGATAAAATAACAAAGTAAGGCAAAGCTGAATAATTCCAAGTGGTAATAGTTGTAGAAAATAAAGGTGCTTCGTCAAATAAATGACTCACACCATAGGCTACGGCTACTGAAACTGAATGAGTAACGATGAAAATTTTTGAACGCTTTTTTAAAATATTTTCATAAGAAAAGAATATTCCTGCCAAAGGACTATTGAATAATATGGTCACTCCTGCAGCAATGGCAGCGCCTATGAACATATTTTTATATTTTTTGAAAACAGAATCTTTCGTTGAGGCCAATTCGCCCATAGTGGCAGTTGAAACTACTGTTGATACTTCAATTCCTGTAGAACCTCCAAATATTACAGTTAGAAATCCATTAATGAAATGAGAGGTGATTTTATAAGAAGGTAGTTTTTTTTTAAAATAGACAGTGTCAAATACTTCTGAAATACCTTTGTTTTTTTTGTTTTTGAATAAATAAAGTCTTAAAAAATGTATTATTCCTAATCCTATTAATGGAAACAGAAATACTAAAAAGCGTCTTTGTTCTGTTTTTGAAAATAATAGATGTTCATAGTTTTCGGTAATATGCTTAAGGATTAATGCGAATATTGATGCTAAGAACCCAATTAATATCGACCCGATAACTATTTTACTCCATTTGATCCAATAGAAGTTAGATCTTGAAGCTTGAATTTTTGAAATCATAATGATAATTTTTGAAGACTGTAAATATAGTTATTTGGTATTGTTTTATTCTAATTTGTGTTTTGAAATAACTGCTCCCAATCTTTAAACAAAAGATCCGATAAGGTGTGCTGGTTTAAACTTTCAATAAATGCAATATAAGCAGTATTGAATAAGGATTTTAGTTTACAGTTGTGTGATTGAAAAACACACGGTTTTGAATTGCAATTTACAACAGGAGTTTCGTCTTGTTCTAAAAAATGGATTAAATCTCCCAATGGCATTTTGATAGCTTTTTCAGAAATGATAATGCCTCCGTTTTTACCTCTTTTGGTATGAATCAATTCGTTTGCCGATAAAAATTGAACCACTTTCATGAGATGGTTACGCGAAATTTTGAAATTTTCAGACAACTCATCCAAGGAACTCTGTGCAGAATCCTTTTGATGATGCAGATAAATCAAAACGCGCATGCTAAAATCAGTAAAGTGGTTCAGTTTCATGAATTCTATTTAGTTAAGGCTTAATAATGCTGGTCCAAATTCTTCAAAAAGTATGTTTTCTCTGCTTACGCCAAGAGAAACCAATGACTGGTATTGTACCTTTATAAAAGCCGCAGGGCCGCAAATATAATATTTCGCTCCGTCAATAAGAATTTCTTCTTTGATTTCGTTCAAGTTAACCCTTCCTTCAATAGCCTCAGTCTCGTTTTCAGGCATTGTTTCGTAGAAAACAAAAGAAGATAGCCAATCAACTTCTTCATTAAGTGTTGCGATGTCTTCTTTGAAAGCGTGAACACTTTCGTTACGACAGCCGTGAACCCAGACTGTTTTGTTTTTTTGAAGCAGATTTTTGTTGGTTTCCACCATACTCATCATAGGAGTAATCCCAACACCTCCGCTTATAAGCACCAAGGCATTTTCTGCTTCCGGATCGGCATAAAATACACCGGCAGGAGCGCTAACTTCTATCACATCACCTTCTTTTTTACCGTGAAGTGTGTTAGAAACGATTCCGTCAGGAGTACTCATTCCTTTTTCCTGTTTTACAGAAATTCTGTAGTATTCGTTATTGAAAGCGTCAGATAAACTGTATTGTCTTGGTTGCTTGTGACCCAATTCAGGAATAAACATACTTACAGAAATATATTGTCCCGGACGGAAATCTGCGATATCCTGTTTGTCTTCCGGAGTTAAATAGAACGATTTGATTTCGTCGCTTTCCTGAACAATCTTAGAAATAACAAAGTTTCTCCATCCTTTCCAACCGCCTTTTTTAGTAGCGTTTTCCTCGTACATTCCGGCTTCAATGTTAATCATGATTTCAGCCAATTCGGTATAAGCACATGTCCACGCATCAACCAATTCAGGAGTTGCTGCTTCGCCTAAAACTTCTTTTATAGATCCAATTAAGTGGCCTCCAACGATGTCGTATTGATCGGCAGTAATATTCAAACTAACATGCTTGTTGCCAATCATCTTTAAAACATTTATCAGTACAGATGGATTTTCGATGTTTTCTGCATATGCAAGGACTGCATTAGTGAGCGCATTTTGTTGTTTTCCGCTGGCTTGGTTTCCTGCATTGAAAATGTCCTTCAATTCAGGGTTTCCATTCAACATTCTCTGATAAAAATAGGATATCAAAGCATTTCCGCTTTCTTTTAAAACAGGCACTGTTGCTTTTACTAATTCTTTTTGATTTGTATTCATGATTTTGTGTTAGATTTTTGCAAATGTAATTACTAAATCTTAATTGTAGTAAGTAAAATACAACAATTATTTATTGTGTTGATATTCAGGTTTATGGTGTTTTTTAATTTGTTAAAAACATAATGATGCAGATGTTTTGAATAGAAATAGTGAACTCTTTTAAAAAGTAACTTTAAATCTCATTCCGAAGTGTCGGGACTAAATCATAAATTCTTATTTTTGCAGCCTAAATAAAATAATACTTCATGAACACTATAACTACTACCAATTTTAATTTCCCAAACCAAAAATCAGTTTATCACGGAAAGGTGAGAGAAGTTTACAATATCAATGACGATCTTTTGGTGATGATTGCTACTGACCGTCTTTCTGCTTTTGATGTAGTGATGCCAAAAGGAATTCCATATAAAGGACAAATTTTGAATCAGATTGCAACTAAATTTATGGAATTGACCCAAGATATTGTTCCAAACTGGTTAATAGCAACTCCAGATCCAAGTGTGGCTGTTGGTTATTTATGTGACCCTTTTAAAGTCGAAATGGTAATTCGCGGTTATCTTGCAGGTCATGCTGCTCGTGAATATGCTGCCGGAAAAAGAATGTTGTGTGGTGTAGCTTTGCCTGAAGGTTTGAAAGAAAACGATAAATTTTCAATTCCAATTATCACGCCTTCTACAAAAGCTGACAATGGAGAGCACGATGAGGATATTTCGCGTGAAGATATTTTGGCCAAAGGAATCGTTTCTGAAGAAGATTATATCGTTTTAGAAAATTATACCAGAGCTTTGTTTCAAAGAGGAACTGAAATCGCAGCAAGTCGTGGATTGATTTTGGTTGATACCAAATATGAATTTGGTAAAACCAAAGACGGAAAAATTGTTTTGATTGATGAAATCCATACTCCGGATTCTTCCCGTTATTTTTATTCAGAAGGATATGCCGAAAGACAAGAAAGAGGTGAGGAGCAAAAACAATTGTCTAAAGAATTTGTGCGTCAATGGCTGATAGCAAACGGATTTCAAGGAAAAGAAGGACAACAAATTCCTGAAATGAATGACGAATACATTGCTTCTGTTTCAGAAAGATATATAGAATTGTATGAAAATATCATTGGCGAAAAATTCGTAAGAGCTGATATTTCAAATATAAATGATAGAATTGAGAAAAACGTATTGGCTTATTTAGCAAACAGATAATTCAATCTTTTTAAAAGAAAAGTAAAATCCTGAGTGAAAAACTCAGGATTTTTTGTTTAAAATATCAGAAACGAATTAGTTTTTTACCAATTTAGAAATTGTATTCGATTTGTATATCTGAAATCCTTTGTTACTTTTTTGAGCAATTTTAAAAAGAGCTTCTGCAACAGTTTTGCTTTCTATGGCTTTGTATTTCTGTAAATTTCCTACGAACAGAAAAGACAACATTTTCATTATAAAAAGCATGAATCGCTCGCCAAGTCTGAATTCGTTGCGTTTACCTAAAAGTGCAGAAGGTCTTAAAATCGAAACATTTTCAAAAGCGCAATTTTTAAGAAAATCTTCAATTTCGCCTTTTGTTTTCAGATAAAAACTGGAAGAACCAGAATCCGCTCCAATTGATGAAACGATTAGAAATTGTTTGACTTTGTTTTGAATAGCTATTTTGGCAAATTGCTGAGGATATTCAAAATCGACTTTTTTAAAAGCTTCTTTAGTTCCTGCTTTTTTGATGGTGGTGCCAATAGTACAGAAAAAATCATCTCCGTAAACCAAATCCTGATAGGTTTCAATTTTATCAAAATCAATAATATGTTCCTCTAATTTGGGATGTTTCAGGCCAGATTCTCTTTTTACAAAAGAAATAACTTTTTCATATTCGGAATTCTTCAGAAGAATTTCCAAAAGCTGAGAGCCTACAAGCCCGGTTCCTCCAATGATTAAAGCGGTTTTCAACTGAATTATGATTTTTTATTCTTTCCGTTTTTGTATTGTACTTTTTCTACAATCGGATTTTTATCAGCCGGTTTTTTGTTTTTTGGATTGAAACCGGTAGTTGGTTTTTTCTTGAAATCCGTTTTTGGTTTTGGTTTGAATTCAGTTTTCGGTTTCGTTGCTTCTTCTTTCTTTGGAATTTCGGTTTTATGTTTAGCTAAAACATCCATTGGATTTTTTGGATTTTCTTTAGTTCCACGCAAATGAATAACCAATCCGTTAAGGAAATTACGCAATACCTGATCGCCACATTCCATATAATTTTCGTGATCTTCGGCACGGAAAAAAGCTCCTAATTCCGATTTTGTAATTCGGAAATCTACTAAACCTAAAATCTCTACTATTTGGTCATCGCGTAACATAAGTGCTACACGCAGTTTTTTGAAAATATCGTTATTTGTCATTATTAGTTTGTTTTAATGTCCAAAGGTAATTATATAATTATATAATTCGGGAATTTGAAAATGAGATAATTTGAAAAAGAAACGCAATTCACAACCTAAAACTCATAACCTGGAACTCAGTTTTTTTATTTCATCTCGCAATTTGGCTGCCTGCATAAAATCTAAATCTTTTGCGGCTTTCTCCATGGCTTTTCGTTTTTCACGGATCATTTTTTCAATATCTGTTTTAGAACTGTAAGTAGTGTCAGGCTCGGCAGCCGTATTTAACGGAATATGTCCCAATTCATATTCCACCAACGGATTGTTTGTGGTAAAAGCACTTTCAATTTTTTTGTTTAAGGCCTGAGGAACAATATTGTTTTGCGTATTGTAATTAATCTGTTTGGTTCTTCGGTAATTGGTTTCATCGATTGTTTTTTGCATGCTATCCGTGATTCTGTCAGCATACAAAATAGCTTTTCCGTTGAGATTTCTCGCCGCACGACCAATGGTTTGAGTCAGAGACCGATGGCTTCGCAGGAAACCTTCCTTATCGGCATCCAAAATAGCTACAAGAGAAACTTCCGGTAAATCCAATCCTTCACGAAGTAAGTTTACTCCAATCAAAACATCAAAAAGCCCTTTTCGCAAATCCTGCATGATTTCGATTCGTTCCAAAGTATCGACTTCCGAGTGAATATAACGGCATCTGATGGAAACTTTATCGAAGAATTTTGCCAATTCTTCCGCCATTCTTTTGGTTAAAGTTGTTACCAAAACCCTTTCGTCAATTTCGGCTCTTTGCTGTATTTCTTCAATCAAATCATCAATTTGATTCAAGCTTGGACGAATTTCTATTACAGGATCAATTAATCCCGTTGGTCGAATAATTTGTTCTACATAAACCCCTTCAGTTTTCTTCAATTCATAATCGGCCGGTGTAGCCGAAACATAAATTACCTGATTTTGTAATGCTTCAAATTCTTCAAATTTCAATGGTCGGTTGTCCATAGCTGCCGGAAGTCGGAATCCGTATTCAACCAGATTTTCTTTTCGGCTTCGGTCGCCGCCGTACATGGCATGAACCTGAGAAACGGTTACGTGGCTTTCGTCAACCACCATCAGATAATCTTTTGGGAAATAATCCAATAAACAGAACGGACGTGATCCGGCCTGTCTTCCGTCAAGATAACGGGAATAATTTTCAATTCCGGAACAATAACCCAATTCACGAATCATTTCCAAATCGAAATTGGTACGTTCTTCCAGTCTTTTGGCTTCCAGATGTTTGCCTATTTCCTTAAAATAATCGACCTGTTTAACCAAATCCTGCTGAATTTCCCAAATGGCATTTTGCAAAACATCGGGAGAAGTCACAAACATATTGGCGGGATAAATCGTCAATTGTTCAAATTTTTCAATTACCTGAGCGGTTTTTATGTCGAAACTTTCAATTTCTTCGATTTCATCACCAAAGAAATGAATTCGGAAACCTGAATCAGCATAACTAGGATAAATCTCAACTGTATCGCCTTTTATTCTGAAATTCCCGGGAGTAAAATCGGCTTCGGTTCTCGAATATAAACTCTGAACCAATTGATGTAATAATTTAGTTCTCGAAATAGATTGATCTCTGTGAATTGGAATCACATTTTTTTGAAATTCTACCGGATTTCCAATACCATACAAACAGGAAACAGAAGCCACAACGATAATATCTCTGCGTCCGGAAAGTAGGGAAGCGGTAGTACTCATTCTCATTTTTTCCAATTCATCGTTTATAGATAAATCCTTTTCAATGAAAACTCCGGTAACAGGCATAAAAGCTTCCGGCTGGTAATAATCGTAGTAAGAAACAAAATATTCGACCGCATTATTCGGGAAAAATTGCTTGAATTCAGAATATAATTGAGCTGCCAGAGTTTTGTTGTGTGCCAAAACCAATGTTGGTCTTTGCACTTCCTGAATCACATTGGCAACGGTAAATGTTTTTCCGGAGCCGGTAACTCCCAGTAAAGTCTGGTATTTTTCGCCACGAGTAATGCCTTGGACTAATTTTTCAATTGCCTGAGGTTGGTCGCCTTTTGGCTGATAATCGGATACTACTTGGAATTTCATTTTTTATTTTCTGAGTTACAAAGTTACATGTTTTTATATGCTATATATAAATTCAAATTCTTATAAGGTCTTATAAATATAAAAATAATGCCCGTCTGAAAACGGGCATTATTTTTATATAAAAAGAGATAAATTTTAATAAAATATTTAGTTCTATTGATAGAAATATTGAATAGTACTTAATAGGTCACCAGATTGGTTGTTTTGACTATAATAAATTTTTTCCTCTGTCGGGTAATCGTTTGAATTATAAATATAATTATAAGTTTTATTGGTTGCTATAGTCGTTTCTGTTGCAGGAAAATTAATTGTTGTAGCATTGTTTTGATTTCCAGATTTATTAGTTGTAATAAACATCAAAAAATTAAAACCGGTAATATTTCTAAATGGTTGCTTTTTTGAATCGTATTCATAGTATGCAGGGGTGTGTGTACTCACATCACTCATGAAATTTCCATTTAACATATTTATTGTACCTGTTTTCATTGCCCCTGTACTATTTGTGGATATTTCAGTGCGACTTTTTGTATAGTTTATAGTTTCGTTGGAGATATAAGTATAATCGGTCTCATAAATATAAGTATTATTAGTATTATGCCAAGTATATTTAACTAATTTTCCATTGTTGTAGCTGTAAGTTCTTGTCGTAAGTACTTGTTCGTTACTATCAAAATCTTCAACTTTTGTAATTAAATCATCAGTATATGTATATAATGTTTTACTTATATTAGATCCCGTTCGAGTTATACTAATCAGTTTGTTGCCTTCATAAGAATAATTAGATGTTATGATATTACTTGTATAAGCATCTGTTTCAATTGTTTTTGATACCAAAACATGTTCCTGAGGGACTTTAGAATCATTGTTTATTGAGTCATTGTTCATTAGTTCATTTTTACTACAGGAAAGTAATACAAATGATAAAAAAAGTAATAATAAATTCAATTTTTTCATTTTTTGTTGATTTAAGTTGGTTGATATGTGTTAAAAAAAATAATATTACAAAATCAAATTAACAAAAATTTTTATTCTAAAAAAAAAGATTTTGAATTTATTAAAACTTCCATTCTTTTTGTTGAGTTTCGGTCAAGAAAGACCAAGCTACAATGCGGCTTATTTTTTGGCCTTGAGCCATATCAATAGTTTTTATGGAAGCAGCGCCGACTTTATCCAGAGTTTTGTAAATATTTTTAAGATTTTCTTTTTTTGAAACCAAAGTAGTAAACCAAAGACATTGCATTGGGTATTTGGCACTTTCGTAAATCATTTGTGTAATGAACCTTAATTCACCACCGGGACACCACAATTCGGCATTTTGACCACCAAAATTTAGAATAGGATTCTTGGTTTTTGTGTTTTCCAGATTATTGATCTTTCTCAAAGTTCCTTTGGTTGCTTCTTCCGGAGAAGCATGAAATGGAGGATTACAAATGGTAAACGCAAATTTATCTTCGGGAGCGATGATGTTTTTGAAAATAAAACGGGCTTCGGTTTGCAGTTGCAAACTGATGATGTCAATCAATTTTGGATTGGCTTCAATGATTTTACTGCAATTTTCAATCGCATTTTCGTCTATGTCGGTTCCAACAAAACTCCAGCCGTACGCATGATTTCCGATAATGGGATAAATGCAATTGGCACCAATGCCTATATCTAATCCCTGAACTGATTCTCCTTGCGGAATTTGTCCGTTATTGGTTGAAGCCAGTAAATCGGCTATATAATGAATGTAATCGGCTCTGCCGGGAATGGGAGGACAAAGATATTGAGGCGGAATATTCCAAAATTCAAGATCATAATAAGTCATCAGCAAGGCTCTGTTTAGAGTCTTTACAGCCGCCGGATCACTGAAATCGATTGTTTCTCCCAAAGTATTGGGATGCGTAAAAATATATTTCTCCAAATCGGGACATTGAGCTGTTAATTGCTCAAAATCATATCTTGACCGATGTGGATTTCTCGGATGTAAATTGCTTTTTTCGGAAGAGTTTTTTGTGTCCATTTTGTAAAATTCAGTACAAAGATAGGTATTCCCGAATTTAAATCCCCGAAAGTATTAATCAATACATTCCATCATAATCAAATCACCTTCTTTATGTTCAATTACCACTATTCCGTCCTGAGAAACATGGTTGCTGTTTCCGTTTCGGTAACCGATGGTAAGGGAATCATTTTGAAGCGGATAAAACAGGTTTTCAGAATAAATTCCGGTTACATGTCCAATGGGAATCAGCGAAATAGGAGTGTTGGCAGAATACCATTTTTCGAATTTTTTGGGCAGTAAAAATATTCTGGAATGGTCGTCTATGATTTCAATTTCAATTTGGTCGCGAAATTTTACCAAATTGGCAATATTGGCAAAAGTATGATCGGCACGTTTTCCGGTTGCCCAAATCACTTTTACGGATTTTATGTTTTTTTGAATGAGATAATCAATTGCCTTTTCCAGATCGGTTTTGTTTTGATCGGGAGTGTGAATTATTTCAAGCGAATTATGTAATTCTTTGTAATAATTCGGATTAAAATTTCTGTCGAAATCGCCTAACAATACATCTATTTTAATGTCATATTCCATGATTCTTTCCATTGCAGAATCGAGTACAACTACAAGTGGTAACGATTTAAGCAGTTGCAACATCAACCGGCTGTTGCAGCTGGCTCCGTTTGCAATTATTAAAGCGGTTTCTTTATTTTGGAGTGAAGGCATTTTTAATGTTTTGGTTTGATAGGAATCCAAATTTCTTCTTCAGAATTCGAATCCCCATTTTTGTATTTTTCTCCTAAAATTTCAAAGTGAGGTCTTTGGTCTAAAATATATGTGGAATTTGGTAGCCACGTTCCGAAAATATAAATAAAAATAGCAGAATCAGAAGGAAGACCTTTGTAATCAAAAACGGCATAAAGACCTCCGTTCAAAGTGAAAGAAGACATTTCGGTGGGTATATTTTCGAAATCAGAAACTTCGACCAAAGCCCATTTTTCAAACTCCTGATTCAAATTTCCGAATTGCAAATCTTCATCATAAGTTTGTAAAGAAACCAGATTTTGATTTAAATTATTTGTGATTTCTTTTCGTTGAGGCATAAAACTGCGCCACAGTTCAGCAGTTTTGTTATTTGCTAAACTCATTTTTAAGTTTTTACCAATTAATTTTTTTTCGGGAATTGATACAATTCGTGGTTGCATAGTTTTTATAAATATGTGAAAATGTATCTGGCAACAGCGCTTTTAAATACATTGGTATGTTTTTCGGAAGACAAATATACAAAAAGTAGTTTCCGGTTTTTTTATCAAAAAAGAAGGCTTTGTGCCTTTGCGGATATTTTAGAATTTCATTATGGTTCTTTTAAAAACCGTTCCGTCTTTGTCATAAGTAATCCATTCTCCAATTTGTTTTCCGTTGTCAAAATATCCCGAGCGCATAATTACTCCGTCTTTTCGAAACCATTCCCAGTAACCGTGCATTTGGTCGCCAAGCATTTTACCTTTTGCCCAAATCAATCCGTCTTTGTGATAATGAATATGATCTTTTGCTTTAGGGTTTGACCTAACCATTTTCTGCAATTCTTCGTTTGCCCTAAACTTGACAATTTTTTTGATTAATGTTTTTGGTAAAGGTTTATCTAGCGGAAACTGAATGGCTCCTTTTGAGGTTTTGAATTGATCCAGTTCGTCTTTAAAAGCAATCAAAGGAGAAGGAGTTGGGTAAAAACCAATATGATTTTTATTGGCAGCATAATAAACAAGGTTTTTGTACTGCTTAAAACAAGGCATATTATAACTGATAGTTTCTGTAGCTTGTGGAACGGTTTGTTTAATAACTTCCCGAATTTGTTGCAATATTTTTTGTATTTCTACGGGAAATGAAGCTTGATATTCGTCAATAGTAGAAAATTTTGTCGAGCCGTAAGGAGATGTTTTCTTTGTATTTGTTGTCATATAAGTAAATCATAAAGTCTAAAAATCCAAAAACGTTAATCAAAAATCTTAAATAGACAGCCTTTGATTATTGTTGTTTTTCTAATTCAACTTTAAGTCTGTCAAGACCGGTTTGTAAATCTCCTCCTATTATTTCTTCAAAATCCATAACGAGCAACCATAAATTTGTAGGGTAGGCCATGTGTCCGTTGAATCCCCATTTTACTTTTGTCTGAGTTGCAGAAATAGCTTCAGTTGTCATATATCCAACCTCAGTTGCTTCAAAAGGTTTTATAAAACGAAGCTCAAAATCAATTCGTTCTCCTTCTGTTATTTTTTTAATTTCCTGTTCGCCTGTTCCTACTTCATTATTTTGGCTTTCCCAAGCCGAAACAAATCCTACGGTTCCGTCGGTTCCACTGTACGTTTTCTTCATCTTCGGATCTATCATAGCCCATTTACTGAAATTGTCTTGGTTTTTAAGGTGTTTCACGTAGTCAAAAACCTCCTGATTGGGTTTGTTGATGGTGATTTCTCTTTCTACAGCATATTCTTTTTTTACAAAAAGTGCCACTACTAACGGAATAGCAATCAAAATTGCGATTGCAACAAGAAATTTCTTTAAAATACTCATAATGGGAAGTTTTTTAGTTAAGTGTCAAATGTATTAAAAAAATAATTTTCGATTTATAAAAATGGAAATGTTGATTTTGTATTATGTGGATATAAGTACCAAGCTAATTTAAATCGTAATTGAGATTTTCTGTTGAGAATTACCCCATTGTAAAGTCTCCTTTTGCGTTTTTTCAAACATCTTTAACTCGCTATTTTGTGCCTACGTTGCGGGTGCAAAGCTGGAGACATTTGCAGTGGGGGAAATTAATTAACGGTTTCGGGGCTTGGCGAGGGCAGGGATTTTTAGGACAATGTCCATGCGAAACCTGTTTACAGTCAAATATACCAGAATTTGTCTTACGGAAACGTCAGCCTGCTCTTGCCAAACCCATGTTAGGGGCAGTTATTCCTTCTTGTGGTCGATTACGCTTAGGTCATTTGATAAAAGTGTCAGGTAGTAAGATTTTGAATATTTATCCTTTGAATCACAAATTGTAGAAACATGAAATGTGATGAAGATCTTACCCTCTGATATTTTATAATGATGTTCTAAGTTAGAGCTTGATTGATTACAATTCGGTCTGTCATTATCAATTTGGGAAAGGATTTTATCGAATATTGTCTTTGAAAATTGCTTGTCATTAAACTCCCTGTAATTCGGGAAGTCATGAGTCAAAGAGTCTTTGTCAACCTTTTTGAAATACTGTAAGTTGCTTTGACTTCTTACTTTTTTCTGTCCATAATAGATATATTTTCTGTCCTCATATAATTTATACCAACTATTGTCCCAAGAAGAGTTCATTCCTGTATCGTAAAAGTCATTAAAATACTCTTGCACCGTCACCAGTTTGGCTCGCTCAAGATCATTGCCAGACTTTATATTGTCAATCGTCAACCTTGCAGATGAACAAGACATTACCAAAATTGTCAAGAAATAGAGTTTTCTCATGTCGTGGTTAATTGTCCCTAACATATTTATAATTTCTATAGAACCATCCATCTTCAAGCAATTCGAATCCAAAATATTTATAATTTTTATCAATCAATGTCGGCTTAATTTTAGAGAAGTTGAAGTATGTAAATTCAGCAATGTTGATTTTAGACCCATCTTTTAAATAGATAATTATTTCATCGAATTTCCAAATACCATATTGCAATAATGAAGTACTAAAACCTTTAATGTTTTCTTTATCAATTGACTTTTTTTTGAAAGTCAAAAAATTAAATTCTTCAATGGAATCACTTTTAATCGTATAGCTTTTTGTCGTTTTGACGAATGGTTTAATAAAAATAAAAATAATTATACCTAAAACAAACAATACTAGGACAAATGGGATGTACTTGTCTAATTCATTTATTTTAAAGTCACGAATAAAAGATGGAAAAAAAAGAAAAATATTCAAGCCACCAAAAAGCGAAAGAAAAAGCCTTCCAATTGGAATTAGTAAGTTTAATTGTGTTTTTAAGTCATTCATAGAAGTTGTGCTTTTATTGTTATTTTCGGCTCAATATAATTGAGATGTAAATATAGGAATTACAATTGAATCCGACCGCTCGGATATGCGCCCCGCCTCGTGGCCACAATCTAATTCATATCTATTTCTAAAAATAGTATGATCGTTGTTTTCGTAATTTCTGGCACGTGTCGATTTTGTTTACGGGCACGGAATCCCGAAATTTCGGAATTCCGTGCCCATAAAGTTTGGTTGTTTTTTTAGGATAATCTTCTAAATCATTCTCTAAACTTACATAATTTCTTGCAGAACTGTTTAAGCAAAGAATCTATTTTGTCTTTTACAGGATTTTTGTTTTAAAGAAATAGAAAACTGCAACATTGCCGTTTTTCTATATCTTAATTCAGCTTTGTCGATTTTGTTTGTAGGCACGGAAAAAATCAGCGAAACGAAGTTCGACGCAGTCAATCAGTGTCAAATTCCATCTAACCCTTTTTAATATATGTTGTTCTTGAGTTGATTCAATGGTAAGAATTCGTGTAATTTGCCAACCGGCTTTAGCCGGTAATTAGTATAATTATTTTTAAATGCAAAGCATATAAATTCGTGATCCCGAAATTTCGGGATGTGGAAAAAAAACAGCACTTAAACACAAAGCTGGGTGTTAGAATAGGCCACAGATTTAACGGATTACACGGATTAGCATCGATATTTTTAGAAAGAAAAGCAAGATTAGGACTTAGAATTGTACCTGTTTTTTGCAATAAGTATAGATGTTCTACTCTCAACACTCGGGATTTATCCGTGTAAATCTGTTAAATCCGTCTAATCAGTGGTCTATTTTAAATTGTGTCGATATGATAGGGTTAAGTAGGGACATGGTCTAGTCAGGCTGGGACACGGTCTAGTCAGGTTGGGACACAGTCTATTCAGGTCGGGACATAGTCTATTCAGGTCGGGACACGGTTTAGTCAGGCTGGGACACGGTCTAGTCAGGCTGGGACATGGTCTATTCAGGTTGGGACACAGTCTATTCAGGTCGGGACACAGTCTATTCAGGCTGGGACATGGTCTATTCAGGTTGGGACACAGTCTATTCAGGTCGGGACATGATTCTGTTTTGTCTTATAATGAGGAAACAATTTGGAATAAAACATAAAATCCCGCAAAAAACTACATTTTGCGGGATATTTAATATTATAAAAGGCGAAATGTTATTCCTGAGGAATGGTAAATAGTATCGAAGAGGTTTCGCTTAGAGAGAAAAAACCCAAAGCATTATTGTTGTTGTCTTGAGTGTTTATAACATTTCCTTTGGCAGTAATTGGAGGTGTCTGAAAAGGGCCTCCGCCTTGATTTCCTGCCAAACTGATAATCAGGTTTACATAGTTAAAATAAGTTTTTGAAATTCCTATGTGGGTAATTTTTATTTGGTCACCTACAAAAGTTTTATCTGCTGCGGCAAGACTGTAATATTCGTTGCCGTTGAAAAATTCATCCGTACTGGCAAAATACTCCGGATTCAATTTCTGAGGATTATCTTCGCGGAATAAGTAAAAATTTTCTTCATCGGCCGGATCATCAAAAAAACATTTCATTCCAATCATGTTTTCATCAAAACCCGCTATGTCTTCATATTCCACTCGTTTAATAGGTGCAACAGGTTTCAATGTTTCGGTTGCTGTATAAGTTACACCATTGGTTACAATTTCAAGAGTATAGGTTTCATTTAGTTCCGGCACAAAGTCATGGCAGGCATATTCGCCGGTATTTGGAATTTCTGCAAAATTGAAAATGGTTCCTTTGCTGTTTTTTACGGTTACTGTGGCACCAAGAACTTTCGGGACATCATTGTCGTAAAAATCTCCGGTTGTGGTCAGTTTTATTTTTTGTTCGTTGCCTGTTGTTCCTTTTTCCCAAAGTATAGAAGCTTCTACAACTAGTTTTGGGTTGGCGGTATTCAATGGAATGTTTACCACTTCTTCGCAACTCCAAAAGGCGAAAGTGAATAGTAATATTAATGGCAGTATTATATTTTTCGTTTTCATTTCTTTCTTCTTTTCTCTTGAACGATTAAAATTTAAAATTATAAATTACCGCAGGAATGGCACCAAAGATGGATAATTTGACAGCTTCATTCAATCCGGTGTCCTGATTTTCTCTAAAGGAAATGGAGGCAGCATTTTTTCGGTTATAAATGTTATAAATACTGAAAACCCATTCTCCTTTCCATTTGCGATTGTTGTTTTTCTTAGGCGTAAGCGTAACCGAAAGATCGAGGTGATGATAAGCAGGAAGCCTGTTTTCATTTCTTAAACCATAGCTCGGAATGGTTAAGCCTAAATATTGGTATTGTCCGTTAGGATAAGTTACCGGTTGACCTGATTGCAGAACGAAATTGGTTCCGAAAGACCATTTTTTGTTCAGAGTATAAGAACCGGTTACGGCCAGATTGTGCCTTTTGTCGTAGGCCGAAGTGTACCATTCTCCATTGTTGATGCCTATTTCTTCCGGAGTTCTTCCCGGGGTTTTTTGTTCTGATTTTGATAAGGTATATGAAACCCAACCGTTGAGCCTTCCGGAGTTTTTCTTCAACATTACTTCAAGACCATAAGAACGCATTTGTCCGTTCAGGACTGCCGTTTCTATTTTTTCATTTCCTATAAGGTTGGCTCCATCTATATAATCCAAACGATTTTGAATTTCTTTGTAAAAGGTTTCTGTTTCCAAAGAATAATCACCGTCTTTGAAATTTCTGAAATATCCAAAAGCTACCTGATCGGCAATTTGAGGTTTGATATAATTATCACTCGGAGTCCAGATATCTAGTGGAGTAGGAGAATTGGTGTTTGAAACCAATTGTAAATACTGAGCCATTCGGTTGTAATTGACCTTAACAGAATTTGATTCATTGAACTGGTAGCTTACAGAAGCTCTGGGTTCAAAGTTATCAAAACTCTGAATCACTTCATTTTTGTCGTAGCGTTTAGTAGTTACAGGAGTGGCACTTTCGTAAATTTTTATTAGCGGATTGTAAACTACCGGACTGTTGTTTTCATAAATATTCACGTTCGATTCTCCTAAACGGTAAAACATACTGTAGCGAAGTCCGTAAGAAACAGAAAGGTTTTTGCCAATTTCCTGTTCAGCACTTAAATAAAGTGCCGGTTCAAAAGCATATTTTTTGTCAAATTGAGAAGCAGTGATTCCCGAAGCAGGATTAGACGGTTCTATTAATCCGGGATTGAAATCATAATAAATGGCATTGGCTCCGTAATTCAGCTTGATATTATCATTAAGATAATGTTTGAAGTCGTATTTAATATTGTAATTTTTGATTCCGGAAGTCCATTTAAACCCAACAAAATCCAGTTTCAAACCATAAAAATAATCGCTGTAAATCATGGAAAGATTTGAAAATATCTTGTCAGAAAATAAGTGATTCCAACGGGTATTCAAAGTTGAATTCCCATATTCGTTGGTAAAACTGTCTCCAAAAGCAAAGATGTCTCTTCCGAAATATCCTGAAAGAAATAAGTTATTTTTTGCATCGAGTTTATAATTCAGCTTTGTATTTAAATCATAGAAATAGGCAGAATTTCCGGCAAAATCCGGACTTAAATTCATGAACAGATGAGCATAAGTGGCTCTTCCTCCAATCAAAAACGAACCTCTATCTTTTACAATTGGCCCTTCAACCAATAATTTACTGGTAAGCAATCCGATACCTCCATTTACATGAAAATTTTTACTGCTTCCTTCTTTTTGATAAATATCCAAAACAGAAGAAGCCCTGCCTCCGTATCGTGCAGGAATTCCTCCCTTGTAAAGTTTCAGATCTTTTACCGCATCAGGATTAAAAACCGAGAAAAATCCGAATAAATGAGAAGAATTAAAAACAGTAGCTTCGTCTAAAAGTATTAAGTTCTGATCGGCAGCTCCACCACGAACGTTGAAACCGGAAGCACCTTCGCCGGCATTGGTCACACCCGGAAGTGTCAATAATGATTTGATAACATCGGCTTCTCCTAAAACTGCAGGAATTTTTTTGATGGCTGCTGCCGACATTTTGTTAACGCTCATTTCCGGTTTGCGAATATCGGTTTTGTTTTCAATTCCGGTAATGACAATTTCGTCAAGAGAAGTATCTTTTGAAGTCAGTTTAAGGTCTTTTTGGATGTTTTTATTTAAAGACACAGAAACCGTAAGTGGTTCATAACCTAAATAGGAAATTTTTATATCATATTCCCCTTTTGGAAGTGTGATAGCATAATATCCATATTCGTTGGTATTGATTTGTTTTTTTGCTTTTGGAATATTGATGCTAACACCAATAAGAGTTTCGTTGGTATTCTTGTCAGAAATGGTTCCGCTCAAAGTGAATTTTTCCTGAGCTATAGAATTCAAAACTGTGAAAAAAACAAGAATCAATGTGTAAAAATAGTTTTTAGACATGAATTAAGATTTACCTTAGAATTTAGATTAGTAACTATACACCAAAAGACAATCCGTGAGAATTGCCTTTTGATAAATTGAAATTATATTGAATCAATTATTTGATTTTTGATAAAATCGAACTGTCAATTTTGTTTAGAATTGTATTGAATGTTTCACTCGGGCGCATTGCTTTTTCAACCAGTTCAGTGTTTGGTTGGTAGTATCCGCCAATTTGCTGTGTTTTTCCTTGAGATGCAATTAATTCAGTTGCAATTTTAGTTTCGTTTTCGGTAAGTTCCTGAGCAATAGGAGTGAAAGTAGCTTGTAATTCACTGTCTTTTGTCTGAGCTGCTAAAGCTTGTGCCCAGTATAAAGCCAGGTAAAAGTGAGAACCTCTGTTGTCTATTCCACCTACTTTTCTTGAAGGCGATTTGTCATTTGCAAGGAATTTATCATTTGCCTGATCTAAAGTTTCGGCCAAAACCAATGCTTTTGAGTTGTTTTGTGTTTGTCCTAAATGTTCTAAAGAAGCGCACAAAGCCAGGAATTCTCCTAATGAATCCCAACGTAAATAACCTTCTTCTATGAATTGCTCCACATGTTTTGGAGCCGAACCTCCTGCACCTGTTTCAAATAATCCGCCTCCGTTCATCAAAGGAACAATAGATAACATTTTTGCAGAAGTTCCTACTTCAAGAATAGGGAATAAATCAGTAAGGTAATCACGCAATACGTTTCCTGTAACCGAAATAGTATCTAATCCTTTTATGATTCTTTCCAAAGTGAATTTTGTTGCTTCAATAGGAGAAAGAATTTGAATGTCTAATCCGTTAGTATCGTAATCTTTCAGGTAAGTATTTACTTTTTTGATTATTTCTCTGTCGTGTGATCTGTTTTCGTCTAGCCAGAAAACAGCCGGAGTGTTTGACAAACGAGCTCTGTTTACAGCTAGTTTTACCCAATCCTGAATAGGAGCGTCTTTTGCCTGACACATTCTGAAAATGTCATTAGCTTCAACCACTTGTTCCATGATAACGTTTCCGTTAATATCAGTCACACGAACAACACCGTCAGCAGTCACTTGGAAAGTTTTATCGTGAGAACCGTATTCTTCAGCTTGTTGCGCCATTAATCCTACGTTTGGAACACTTCCCATAGTTGTTGGGTCGAAAGCTCCGTTCTTTTTACAAAAATCGATGGTTGCACTGTAAATTCCGGCATAACATCTGTCAGGAATTACAGCAAAAGTATCTTGTAATTTTCCTTCTTTATTCCACATTTGTCCCGAAGTACGAATCATTGCAGGCATAGAAGCATCTACAATTACGTCAGAAGGAACGTGTAGATTTGTAATTCCTTTTTCAGAATTTACCATTGCCAAAGCCGGTCCGTTTGAAATAGCTTGGTCTAATGCTGCTTCTACTTCGGCTTGTTTAGCGTGTCCTGCAATTTTTGCATAAACATCGCCTAAACCGTTTTTGGTATTAATTCCTAATTCTTTGAATAAATCAGCATATTTAGAAAAAACATCTTTGAAAAAAACTTCTACAATAGCACTGAAAATAATTGGGTCTGAAACTTTCATCATAGTTGCTTTCAGGTGAACAGAAAGCAAAACATTTTGTGATTTTGCTTCTTCGATAGTTTTGGCAACAAAACTTTTCAAAGCATTTAGGTTCATAACCGAACTGTCAACAATTTCGCCAGCTTTTAGAGCGAAGTTTGGTTTCAAAATAGTAGAAGTACCGTCTTTTGCTACAAATTCGATTTTTACTTCTGTAGCTTCTGATAAAGTAACCGATTTTTCACTTCCGTAAAAATCACCGTTGTCCATGCTTGCTACTTTGGTTTTTGAATCGGCAGACCAGGCACCCATTGAATGAGGATTTGCTTTTGCATAATTCTTAACCGCTTTTGGAGCTCTTCTGTCAGAGTTTCCTTCACGTAAAACAGGATTTACAGCCGAACCTAAAACTTTAGAATAACGGGTTTTGATTGCTTTTTCTTCTTCGGTTTGTGGATTTTCAGGGAAATTTGGAACAGCATATCCGTGAGCTTGTAACTCAGCGATAGCGTCTTTTAACTGAGGCACAGAAGCCGAAATATTTGGAAGTTTGATGATATTGGTTTCCGGAGCGGTTGCCAATTTACCTAATTCGGCCAAATCATCATTTATTTTTTGGTTTTCATTCAAAAAGTCAGAGAAGTTGGCAAGAATTCTGCCCGCAAGCGAAATATCTTTAGTTTCTATTGTGATGTCTGATGAGGCTGCAAACGATTTTACGATAGGTAAAAAAGAATAAGTTGCCAGTCTAGGGGCTTCATCCGTAAGTGTATAGATAATCTTTGATTTTTGTGCCATCTTTGTATTTTTTAAGGTCGAAATAATAATTTTTGTTCGGAAATTCTTTGCCGAAAAGGTTAGCAAATATAAGAAAAGCATTAATGAATTGAGAGAGGGAAACGGCAAGAATTTTAAGAATTATCAGAATGCTATTTTGTGTAGTTTTTATTTGTGAATTTGTGAATTTTGACTTGAGATAAATCCGATAATTTCAGGAAATAAAAAAGCCCCGATTCCGATGATTCGGGACGAGGCTTTTTATGATAAAAAGATAGTAAACTATCTTCTTTTGTCTTTGATTTTTGCTTTTTTACCAGTAAGTTCTCTGAAGTAGAAAATTCTAGCTCTACGTACAGCACCTTTCTTGTTGATTTCAATTTTTTGCAAAGCAGGAAGGTTGATTGGGAAGATACGCTCAACTCCAACAGCACCAGACATTTTACGGATTGTAAAAGTTTCTGTAGTTCCAGAACCTCTTCTTTGGATTACAACTCCTTTGAAGAACTGAGTTCTTGTTTTTTCACCCTCTTTAATTTCGTAGTAAACTGTGATTGTGTCTCCAGCTCCGAATTCAGGGAATTCATTTTTTGTTACGAATTCGTCTTGAACGAATTTCAATAAATTTGCCATTTTTATAAATTTTTATGGTTTTACTTAGACCAACATTCACGATTCTCGCCAGAGGTTAATCCAATCAGGTCGCGAAATTAAATAAATATTTTGAATTATAAATTATAAATTTTGAATTATTTCCAATTTGAAGATATTTAAAATTTATCCCGAAACTTCGGGACACCATTTAAAATAATATTATTCCTCAAGCAAATCCGGTCTTCTGTTTTTGGTATGCTGATAAGCCATTTCTTCCCGCCATTTATCAATTTTTGCAAAATGACCACTGGTTAAAACTTCCGGAACTTTCCAGCCATTGTAGTCTGCCGGACGGGTGTAAATTGGTGGTGACAACAAATTGTCCTGAAAACTATCGGTAAGAGCAGAGGTTTCATCACTCAAAACTCCCGGAATCAAACGGATTAGCGCATCGGCTAAAACGGCCGCTCCTAATTCTCCTCCCGATAAAACGTAATCTCCTATAGAAATTTCCCGGGTTATAAAATGGTCACGAACTCTTTGATCGACACCTTTATAATGTCCGCACAATATGATGATGTTTTCATACATCGACATAGTGTTGCATATTTTTTGGTTTAGAGTTTCTCCGTCGGGAGTCATATAGATGATTTCATCATAATTTCTCTGACTTTTCAAATGAGTAATACAGGCATCAATCGGCTGAACAGTCATCACCATTCCGGCACCGCCGCCAAAAGGGTAATCGTCAACACTTTTCTGTTTGTTGGTGGTGTAATCTCTAAGATTGTGAATATGAACTTCGGCCAGTCCCTTGTCAATAGCGCGTTTCATGATAGAAACTTCAAACGGACTTCTTAATAATTCGGGTAAAACAGTGATGATATCTATGCGCATTTTTTATGCTTTGTTGCTAATTATGAATTGTTTTGTATTTCTTAAAAATCCTTTTTTTGATTTTTAGTTTTTGGAAGCAAATATAAGTCGAAAGTTTTAATGTCATAAAGTCAAAAGTCTTGTTGTAGTGAAAAGATGTTGTAAAATGAATGTAATTTTTAATATGGCTATCTGTAAAATTATCCTAATGATTAAAAGTAAACCACGAATTCATACTACTTTGTATTAAAAATAATTTCGCTGATTTTCGGCTAAAGCCGGTTGGCGAATTACACGAATTTCAAGATTATATAATAAAAATTTGTGTAATTAGTGTTCTAAAAAACTTTTGTTAGATTGATTCATTTCTGAAAACAAATTCTCCGTCAAAGCAATCCAGTAAAATATGACTTTCAGCTGTGATTTTTCCGGCCAAAATTTCTTTAGACAATTGATTTAAAACTTCTCTTTGTATGACTCTTTTTACCGGTCGGGCACCAAATTGAGGATCGTATCCTTTTTCAGTCAGACAAGTAATAGCTTCCGGAGTGGCAACCATTGTGATGTTTTGTTGTTCCAAAATTTTTGTAACCTGTTTCAATTGCAAGCCTACAATTTCTTTGATGTTTTCATTGGTCAAAGGAGTAAACATTACAATTTCATCAATTCGGTTGATGAATTCGGGACGAACGGTTTGTTTTAATAAACCTAAAACTTCTATTTTGGCCAATTCGGTTGCGGTTTCCACACTTCCTTTCAGGTTTTCAAATTTATCCTGAATAATTTGGCTTCCCATGTTTGAAGTCATAATAATGATACTGTTTTTGAAATCAGCCAAACGTCCTTTATTGTCGGTCAATCTTCCTTCATCTAATACTTGAAGTAAAATATTGAAAGTATCTGGATGTGCTTTTTCTATCTCGTCCAATAAAATTACAGAATAAGGTTTTCTTCTCACGGCTTCGGTCAATTGTCCGCCCTCATCATAGCCCACATATCCCGGAGGTGCTCCAACCAATCTACTCACAGCATGACGTTCCTGATATTCGCTCATGTCGATTCGGGTCATGGCATTTTCATCGTCAAAAAGATATTCGGCCAAAGCTTTGGCTAATTCTGTTTTTCCAACTCCGGTAGTTCCTAAAAAAAGGAAAGTTCCTACGGGTTTTTTCATGTCCTGCAAACCGGCACGGCTTCTTCTCACCGCATCACTCACCGCCTGGATGGCTTCTTCCTGACCAACGACACGTTTGTGTAATTCTTCTTCAAGATGCAGCAGTTTTTCTCTTTCGCCCTGAAGCATTTTCATTACCGGAATTCCGGTCCATTTTGCAACAACTTCGGCTATATCTTCTCTGGTTACTTCTTCTTTAATAAGTGAAGTTCCTGATTGATTTTCTTGTAATTGTTTGTTTAAAGTTTCAAGCTTTTCCTGAGCTTCTTTGATTTTTCCGTAACGAATTTCGGCCACTTTTCCGTAGTTTCCATCTCTTTCGGCACGTTCGGCTTCGTATTTAAAATCTTCAATTTCGGCTTTTACCGATTGAATATTGTCAACAATGTCTTTTTCTGATTTCCAGCGAGTATAAATTACATTACGGTCTTCTTTCAAATTGGCTAATTCAAGACCTAAGAGTTTGAGTTTGTTTTCGTCTTTTTCTCTTTTAATGGCTTCAATTTCAATTTCGAGTTGCATTATTTTCCGATCGATAACGTCTAATTCTTCCGGTTTGGAATTGATTTCCATTCTGATTTTTGAAGCAGCTTCATCCATTAAATCGATTGCTTTATCCGGTAAAAACCGGCTGGTGATGTAGCGTTGCGATAATTCAACAGCGGCAATAATCGCTTCGTCTTTTATTTGAACCTGATGATGTGTTTCGTATTTCTCTTTAATACCTCTCAAAATAGAAATGGCACTTTCGGTATCGGGTTCGTCAATCATCACTTTTTGAAAACGACGTTCTAAAGCTTTGTCTTTCTCAAAATATTTTTGGTATTCGTCTAAAGTAGTAGCACCAATGGCGCGTAATTCTCCACGAGCCAAAGCCGGTTTCAAAATATTGGCAGCATCCATGGCACCTTCACCACCTCCGGCTCCCACAAGCGTGTGAATTTCGTCTATAAAAAGAACAATATCGCCCTCGGCAGAAGTCACTTCTTTTACCACCGATTTCAATCTTTCTTCAAATTCACCTTTGTATTTGGCTCCGGCAATCAAGGCTCCCATGTCGAGAGAATAAACAATTTTGCCTTTTAGGTTTTCAGGAATGTCTCCATCTACAATTCGGTGTGCCAAACCTTCGGCAATAGCGGTTTTACCAACTCCGGGTTCTCCCACCAACATTGGGTTATTTTTGGTTCGTCGCGTTAAGATTTGTAAAACACGGCGAATTTCTTCATCACGTCCAATGACAGGGTCTAGTTTGCCGGTTCTGGCTAATTCGTTTAGATTTTTGGCGTATTTGTTGAGTGAATTGTAGGTTTCTTCGGCAGAAGCAGAGGTTACTCTTTCTCCTTTTCGAAGTTCTTCAATGGCTGTTTTCAGACCTTTTTCGGTAACACCCTGATCTTTCAAAACCTGAGCAATTTTGCTTCTTGATTTAAAAATAGCCAGTAATAAATGTTCGATAGAAACAAATTCGTCATTCATTTTTTTGGCAATAATTTCGGCTTCGTTAAGTGCTGTATTCGCATCTCGCGAAAGCATAATGTTTCCGCCGGAAACTTTTGGGAAGTTTTTAATTATATTATCCAGAATTTGCTGAAACAAAGAAACATTGACGTTTAGTTTTTTTAGCAGAAAAGGAGTCACATTTTCATCTGTTTCAAAAATAGCCTTCAAAATGTGTTCATTTTCTATTTGTTGGTGTCCGAAACTTTGAGCTAATTGTTGTGAAAGCTGAATAGCTTCCTGTGATTTGATAGTAAATTTATTGAGCTTCATGTTGATTTAAATTAAAATTCCACAATAAAAAAGTTAACTTTGGAACGACGGAATCAATTTATATTCCAGTAATAAATTTAAGACAAAATGACTTATTTTAGGTTTTAATTTGTTGTAAAACAAGACAATAAGTCAGAAATAATGACAAAAATGAGTTTTTTTAATAGAAATATTGAAGGCGGATATTCTGATGATGCTGAGCCAAACTGGTATTGGAATTATCTTGAAGATGTGGCCGAACTGGATGAAATAGAGAAAGCATCTTACCATATTCCGGTTTTGATTTTTAAACACAGTACCCGATGTATGATAAGCCGAATGGCTCTCAAGCAATTTGAAAATGATTTTGATTTGAATAATTTTATAAAACCGTACTTGCTTGATTTATTACAACATAGGGATGTTTCAAATGCAATTGCTGCTCGTTTCGGAATATTTCATCAATCTCCTCAAATTATTTTGATTAAAGACGGAAAAGCAATTTTTGATACTTCTCACGAACAGATAAATGCTCACGATTTGAAATCGCTGGTAGTTTAAAAATTTAGAGAAACAGTATAAAACACGAATTCCACGAATTGACGCTAATATTTTTAGTATCAATTCGTGGAATTAGTGTTGTTTTAGGAGTTTATTTTCTGAATTTATTCTGAGTAATAATCCCTTTTAATTTGGCTTTCAAATCCTCGCCTGAGTCATAAACCATTTGTTCGTTTGTTGGAAAAGGAATTAGCTTACGGTCAAAATAGGCAAAATAATCACTTTCACAGGCATATTTGTCTCCGTTGTATCTTGAAAAAATATGCTCAAAAGTAAATCCTCCGGTTAACGGAAAAGTAGATAATAATTGATTGGTTCTGAAATCAAGATAATCTACTTTTGCTACTACCTGAACCGTTTTGAACTGTCTTGATTCATAAATGGTAGCTTTTACCGTTTTAAGATTATCGACCATAACGGTTTTGCCTTTGCTGTCTTTAACCGGATTTCCTTTTTCGTCAAGCAGTGCTTTAGTACCGTCTTTAATTTGTTTTTCTTTATAAAATTCTCTCTCTTTAATTTGTTCAGGAGAAATGTTTATTTCACGAAAATTGAGAACTAAACCATAATCATAAGGAATGGTTTTCAGTTTAGAACTGTGGTAAACCGTCCATTTATCGTTGAGTCCGTAAGTATTGAAGTCTAATAAATCATTTTGCAAACGAGCAGGAATAACCATATTGGTTTCGTTTTTGGTGCTTACAATCACAAAGTCGGTTCCTTTGTATTTGGCTTGTTCCATCAAATAGTTACTGTCTTTGTAACTGCCGTTAAGGCTGTTCAGATAAACCAAATCATCATAAGCTTTGCGGGAATTCATTTTATCATTGGAGGCCAATAATGATTTTGAATTGTCATACAGAAATTTTGAAAGGGCATTTTTGCTGTCAATGATTTGGTCAGAATAATCTTCAAAAGGGAAATGTGCATTGCGTTTTTCTGCTTTAAGTCTCAGAGGTAATAATGGTTTAATCATTTCCTGAAGATCATTCAGATGAATATAGGCATTGTAAATTTTTTCTGCATTTACAGGGTTCACTTCCTTATACCAATTATTAATGTTTTGTAAATCGCGTTGTTTGGCTTTGGCAAAAGCTTCTTCGAGTATGTAAACATATTCCTGATTTCCCGATGCATTTTTATTAGCTCGTAGTTTTTTTACAGCTTTTTGAATTGCAAAATCATAATTCCCTGAATTCAATTCCGCTCGGGTATGTTTTAAACTACAAGAAGTAATTGTAATAATAAAAGCTAAAAGTATTGTGAGTTTTTTGAGCATAGATATAAAAATACTTCAGATTAATTACCTAGGTAAATAAAGGTATTAGCAATGATGCTTGAAGGTACTGTAGGAACTGATATTGGCGTGCTACTGCCTCCTGTAGAAACTGATGCGCTATGTGTATGACTAGATTCTGATCCAACAGATATTATATGTGAATGAGCTCCTTGATTTGTATTGGTTGTGAATGTATGATTGTGTGCACCTCCAGAAATATTTGTACTTGAACCACTATCGATGGTATATCCATCTGGACCAAGTACACCTGATAATAAAATATCATCTCTTTTTACAGTATGATCATGTGATCCTTCACCGTTAGTTGTAGTGCCAGTATGTTGATGGATACCATCAGACCCTGTAACAGTTGCTGTATGGCTATGAGCAGTTCCATTTCCGGTTGTTCCATTTAATGTTAAATTAGGGAGGTTGGCCTGGATTAAAGTTATAGATGTAGAATTACTTCCTACAGTAGTGGTTAATGTTTCTCCGGAAGCTTTCATTCCTTTCATAAACTTGTCTCTTGCATCCGGTAAAAAACCACCAGTAAATAAAGCGGCTGCTTGAGTCTTTTGAGTAGTTGAAAGTGTTACGTCATTTGTTGCTCTGCCATTTAATAAAAACCAGCCATTATGGTCTCCAGTTTGAAAACCGTATTTAACATCTCCAATAGTATTGATTTGAATACTTAAATCATTCCAAGTACTACCATCGTAGCAATAATATTTTTTAGTAGTAGTCCAAAAAACCATTTGACCGGCACGGTTTCCTAAAGTAGGTAAATTGTTTACTTGAGGAATAGCAATACCTGCAGTAGCTGTTGGGGTTGTGGTATTAGAGGTACGGATATCTAAATCTGCTTGTGGTGATGTAGTTCCTATACCAACCTGAGCATTCGAATTATTGTAGAACGCAATAACCAATAGAAATGAGAGTATGATTTTTTTCATTGTTAAGAATAAAATTTAACGTGAATATTTTTGTAAAAATACAAGAACAAATATCCTTTGAAAGAAAAATAGTAATTATTCTATGATAAATATCATTTTCTACAGATGTTTATGCTGTAAATAATAATTACGCAGTAATAGTTGTAGTTTATTAGTTTTTTTAAATTGATTGATACTATGGGGTTTTGAAAGAAATACTTGATACTTATAAACAGAGAAAAATTAATTAGTATATGTAGCCGAATATTATGATAACCCGTTGGGTGTAATTGGTTGTGAGTTATAAATTTTCGTCAGTTCGAGTAATTTTTCTGAAAATGCCAAAAGCTTTTTCAGAAAAATGTATCGAGAACAAGAAAATTTATCTTTAAAAATGGTTCTCGATACATTTTTTGTTTCGTTTCACTGCACAAAAAACACTCGAACTGACGATTCGGATAATTGCACCCAACAGGTCATGAAATAAAAAAAGTTGCAACTTTTGAGGGTTGCAACTTAATGAGGGTATTTTCAGACGATTATTTTCTTGTGAAAGGAGGAAGCAATTTACTTGAAACTTCACCAAAACCAATTCTTACGTCATTGTTTTGGCAGTATCCTTTCATGATTACTGTATCATAGTCGTTGATAAATTTTCTTTCGGTTCCGTCATTCATTTTTACAGGATTTTTTCCGCTCCATGTTATTTCGAGCATTGAACCAAAACTGTCCGGAGTTGGTCCCGAAATAGTTCCGGATCCCATCATATCTCCCGAATTTACCCGACATCCGTTTGAGGTGTGGTGTGCCAATTGCTGGCTCATAGTCCAATACATATATTTGAAATTAGTTTTAGAAACCAAAGTAGCTTTGCTGTTTTCCGGCTCTATGTAAGCTTCAAGATTAATGTCGAAAGCGTGTTTTCCTTTTTGTTGAAGATAAGGCAAAGGCATTGGTTCTTGTGTTGGGCCTTTGGTTCTGAAAGGTTCCAAAGCATCCAAAGTTACAATCCAAGGGGAAATTGATGAAGCAAAGTTTTTTGCCAAGAATGGTCCCAGTGGCACATATTCCCATTTTTGAATGTCGCGCGCGCTCCAGTCATTCAACAAAACCATTCCGAAAATATAATCTTCGGCTTCGTGAACAGGAACATTTTCTCCCATAATATTGGCATCGGTAGTGATGAAAGCCGTTTCTAATTCGAAATCAACCAATCTTGACGGTCCAAAAACAGGAGTAGTTTCTCCGTTTGGTACAGTTTGTCCCATCGGTCTGTGAACCGGAATTCCTGAAGGAACAATAGTAGAACTTCTTCCGTGGTAGCCCACAGGAATGTGCAACCAGTTTGGTAATAATGCATTTTCCGGATCACGGAACATTTTACCTACGTTAGTGGCGTGTTCTCTACTGGAATAAAAATCGGTATAATCACCAATTTGCACCGGAAGTTGCATTTCTATATCTTTAATATTGAAAATAACTACATCCCGGTGTTTTTGATTATCTCTTAATTCGGGATTGTTTTCGTCAAAAATGTCGGCAATCCGGTTTCTTACCAAACGCCATGTTTTTTGTCCGTCAGAAATAAAGTCATTCAGAGTGTCCTGCATGAACATATCATCGGTCAAGTCAATGCCTTCAAAATAATTGAGTTGTTGCAAAGCTCCCAAGTCAATAGCAAAATCGCCAATTCTGGTACCAATGGTAACTACATCTTCTTTAGTCAAAAAGACTCCGAAAGGGATGTTCTGAATAGGAAAATCGCTTTCGCTTGGTACTTGTAACCAAGATTTTCTGTCTGGATTATTGGCTGTTATAGGCATAATATAAAAATATTTATTTGAATAATTTGAATAATCAAATATAGTAGCATCATTCATTTTACCAAACGATTTTTGTATTTTTGTTTCCGAAATAACAAAAAAATATCAAATGCAAAACGACGAACAAATTTTTGACCTTATTATAGAGGAACAAGACAGACAAATTCACGGATTAGAATTGATAGCTTCTGAGAACTTTGTAAGTGATCAGGTAATGGAAGCTGCTGGTTCTTGCCTTACTAATAAATATGCTGAAGGTTACCCGGGTAAAAGATATTACGGTGGTTGTGAAGTGGTTGATGTTATTGAGCAAATTGCCATTGACAGAGCCAAAGCACTTTTTGGAGCTGAATATGTAAACGTACAACCACATTCAGGTTCTCAGGCTAATACAGCAGTTTTTGCTGCTTGTTTGAAACCGGGAGACAAAATTCTTGGATTTGATCTTTCTCACGGAGGTCACTTAACTCACGGTTCGCCTGTAAATTTCTCAGGAAAATTATACAATCCTGTTTTTTACGGTGTAGATAAAGAAACAGGACTTTTGAATTACGATAAAATTCAGGAGGTTGCGAGCAGAGAAATGCCAAAATTGATTATTGCCGGAGCTTCTGCTTACAGCCGTGATATGGATTTTGAGCGTTTCAGAAAAATTGCTGACAGTGTAGGAGCACTTTTAGTAGCTGATATTTCTCACCCGGCCGGATTAATTGCAAAAGGATTGATGAATGATCCTCTTCCTCATTGTCATATCGTAACTACTACAACTCACAAAACTCTTCGTGGGCCAAGAGGTGGTTTGATTATGATGGGTAAAGATTTTGCAAATCCTTGGGGATTAACAACTCCAAAAGGAGAAATCAGAATGATGTCTCACGTTTTAGATATGTCGGTTTTCCCTGGAAATCAAGGTGGTCCTTTGATGCATACTATTGCTGCCAAAGCAGTTGCTTTTGGTGAAGCTTTGACAGATGAGTTTTTCCATTATGCTATGCAGGTTCAAAAAAATGCAAAAGCAATGGCTGAAGCATTCGTGAAAAGAGGATACGAAATTATTTCTGGAGGAACAGACAATCACATGATGTTGATTGATTTGAGAAACAAAAATATTACCGGTAAAGAAGCTGAAAATGCTTTGGTTAAAGCTGAAATTACAGTAAATAAAAATATGGTTCCTTTTGATGATAAATCTCCGTTTGTAACATCAGGAATTCGTGTGGGAACTTCTGCAATCACTACTCGTGGTTTACTTGAAGCAGATATGGAAACTGTTGTTGCTTTGATGGACAAGGTATTGATGAATCACACTAATGAAGATATTATTGAAGAAGTAGCTACAGAAGTAAACGAAATGATGTCGGAACGTGCTATTTTCGTTTTCTAAATATAAATAACATTTTAAACAAAACACGAATTCCACGAATTAACACAAATAAGTCTTAGTGTATATTTGTGGAATTTGTGTTTTTTCGCAAAGAGTTTTGTTTTGTGAATAAAAATGAATTCCACGAATTGACACCAATAGATTTAGTGTTAATTCGTGGAATTCGTGTTTATTAGCAGATTTTTATTTAGATAGCATTAACAATAGCAGCAAAATCATTTGCATTCAAAGCAGCACCACCTATAAGTCCGCCGTCAACATCGGGTTTGCCAAAAATTTCGGCTGCATTATCCGGTTTTACACTTCCTCCGTAAAGGATAGAGATATTTTCGGCTACTTCTTTACCATAATGATTTTTAACCGTTTCTCTGATAAATTCGTGCATTTCCTGAGCTTGTTCCGGACTTGCAGTTTCTCCGGTTCCGATTGCCCAAACCGGTTCGTAAGCTAAAATGATATTTTGCCAGTCTTTGGCTTTTAGATGGAATAAACCGTCTTTCAGTTGATTTTCAACCACATTGAAGTGATGACCTGCTTGTCTGTCTTTCAATATTTCACCAATACAGTAAATCACAGTCATATCGTGTTTAAGTGCAGTATCTGTTTTTGAAGCAATCAGGGCATCTGTTTCGTGAAAGTAAGTTCTGCGTTCTGAATGGCCTAGAATTACAGTATTTACTCCAATACTTGTCAGCATATTTGCTGAAATTTCTCCCGTAAAAGCACCACCTTCTGCCTGATGCATATTTTGAGCAGCAACATGTATATTGGTATATTCCAGATGTGAAACTGCCGAAGCTAAATTTACAAAAGTAGGAGCTACCACAATTTGAACTTCTTTGTCAGTTGGCAATTTTGAGATTAATTCATTTAATAAATCCTCAGTTTCTAAGGCATTTTTATGCATTTTCCAGTTTCCGGCAACAATCTTTGTTCTCATTATTTAAGTTGTTTTAATATCTCGTTTATTTTTTCAAAATCAGTTTCAATAGCTCTGTACAAGGCAATTTCCCCTTTTTTGTCTATGATAATGTATCGGGGAATCCAATCAATTTCTAAGGCTTTTGCAAATTCGCCTTTCATTCCGTTGGTGGTGAGAAAATGGTTTCCTTTGATTTCATATTTCGCAATTCCGGTTTTCCATTTCTCAATAGTTTTGTCCATCGAAATAAAAACATAAGACGCATCCGGATTTTGAGCCTGCATTTCTTTTACTTTTGGCATAGCCTTTATACAATCGCCACACCACGAAGCCCAAACTTCAACCACTATGGTTTTTCCTTTGTGTTGTTTCAGAATATCTTTGAATTTGATGCTGTTTCCGTCAAGGGTTTCCAGTTTTTCGTTGAGTGCTTTTTTCGAAAAATCTGTTTTTTGGGCTGTAGCCGAAAAAGCACTATAGATGAGAAGCAGGAGACAAAGCAGTAATTTTTTCATGTTTTTAGAAAATATGTTAGGTTATTTTTTAGAACAAAAAGAGTCAACGTGACAAAAATAATAAAACTTATTGCCCTTTACCATTTTTTCTGAATTTACATATTAGAAAGAGATGGAAAGATGAGGAATTAATGTAAAAGATATAAACCGGGATTACTCATTAGAGCTTTATTCCACAGAGATTCACAAAGTTTAATCTCTTTTGTTGCAAAGTCACACAGAAACTTTGTGAATTTCTGTGTTTTCTTCGGGTGTCTTTGTGTAACAACTTTTAATGCGGATTTTGGGATAATTTGGTTGTGTAACTACAAATCTATAATAAATAAACCGGCAACAAAATTTCTTTAGTTGCCGGTTTTTAGATAAATTTTATTTCAATTCTGAATATGGTTTTTTTATTAATGTTTGGAATTCCGCAGCGTTGAATTTCTGATCTGTAATTCCGTAATAATATTTGTATTCATTACCATTCCAAAGATATTTAATTCCGGGAGTATCTTTTCCGGTTCCCAAAAGTTTCCAGAAAGGAATAATTTCAATTATTTTATAAGGATATTCTCTTCCGGCAAATTTGAAAAAGTCAGGAATCAAATCGGCTTCTTCGTTCATGAAAATGATATTGATTTCAGGGAAAGTTTTGTCTTTTTGTTTCATTTCGGTCAGTTCTTTAGCAACTTCACGACAATGCTCACAACCGGGAACAAAGAAGCACAACACTTTTTTACCCTGATCTATTTTAGAAAAATAAACTCCGTATCCCGATTTGTGTTTTGCAGGTTCGTCAACAACCGGTTTGGCAATTTCTTTTAAAGTGGCAGTGACAGGTACAATCTCTGTTTTCACTGGAGTTGTCAGAATAGAATCGGTAACAACCGGGGTAATAGTTTCTATAGGTTCTTCAGTTGTTATTTCGGTACTTTCAGGAATTTCGCTTTTTGGCTGAATAGGAGCCAACATAAAAATAGTAAGTATGGTTGCCAAAGTAATTGTGCTGAGAACCCAAAAGTTTTTGCGTCCAAAATACTCTTCGGGTAAAGTAAGATATAAATATCCTAACATTATCATAGAAACAATATTTTTTATAATTGCTTCAATAGGAGTCATAGGTAAAAGACTTCCGAAACAACCACAATTTCCGGTATTTCCACCGGTTTGAAGCGTTTCAATTGAAAGTTGAGTTACGAAAATAGCCAACATGACGAAGGTAGTTGGTACAATGATTTTTTTAAGATAATGTGGTTGTAAAATCAAAAGTCCCAATGCCATTTCAAATCCGATAAGTGTACGCGAAAAATAGGCTGCGAAATCTTCGTTGAAGCCCATTGGGTACAACTGTTTTACTTCAAAAGTAGAAATAGCAAAATAAGGCGAAGGGTACATTTTGGCTATAGCCGAAATAATAAACAGAAACGAAATAAGAATTCGGATTGTCCAGGGTAAGTGTTTTTTGATGTTTTCCATGGTTGATATGAAAAGGTTGGATTGGTTAATATTATATTTATTTGTTGTAATTCATTAAAATCAAAGCAAAAACAGCGTAGTTTATCATATCCTGATAGTTGGCATCAATACCTTCAGAAACGAGAGTTTTTCCTTTATTGTCTTCAATTTGTTTTACTCTCAGGATTTTCTGAAGAATCAAATCGGTCAATGAACTCACGCGCATAGAACGCCAAGCTTCGCCATAATCATGGTTTTTGGCTTCCATCAATTCTTTGGTTAGTTGGATTTTTGCATCATAAAGTTCGGTTGCTTTTTCTAAATCTAAATCAGGTTGGTCAACAACTCCTAATTCTAATTGGATTAAAGCCATAATCGAATAATTGATAATTCCGATGAATTCACTCGTTTCGTCTTCGTCAATTTTACGGACTTCGTTTTCCTGTAAGCTTTTAATTCTTTGGGCTTTGATAAAAATCTGGTCGGTCATCGAAGGCAATCTTAAAATGCGCCATGCACTGCCGTAATCTTTCATTTTTTTGATATAAAGTGAGCGACATTTGGCTATAATTGCGTCGTATTCGAGTAAAGTATTGTTCATTATTGATGTATATTTGTTCAAAATTTTTCAAAAATAGGAAATTATTTTTCAGGCAAAGGTTTTTTGAAACCAAAAGTCATAAAATCCTACAATTTCAAAAATGATGACTATAAATTGCAAAGGCGAATTAATAGATTTGACCACTCCCAAAGTTATGGGAATTTTGAATGTGACTCCCAATTCTTTTTTTGATGGGGGAAAATATCAAAATGAAAGCGAAATATTGAAGCAGGTAGAGAAAATGCTCACTGATGGCGCGACTTTTATCGATATTGGAGCTTATTCGAGCAAACCCAATGCCGAATTAGTTTCGGAAGAAGAAGAACTAAACAGAATTGTTCCTATCGTTAATCTGGTTTTGAAACATTTTCCTGAAACGCTGATTTCTATTGATACTTTCAGAAGTAAAATAGCTCAGGTTTGTGTAGAAAACGGCGCGGCTTTGATAAACGATATTTCTGCTGGACATCTGGATGAAAATATGTTGCAAACTGTTGCCCAACTTCGTGTTCCTTACATCATGATGCACATGAGAGGTACGCCTCAAACTATGCAAACGCTTACCCAATATGATGATATTGTAAAAGAAATGTTGTTTTATTTTTCGGAAAGTATCAATAAAGCCCGAAGTTTAGGAATTAGTGATTTGATTGTAGATCCGGGATTTGGTTTTGCAAAAACGATTGATCAGAATTTTGAAGTCCTGAAAAAAATGGAATTGTTTCAAATGTTAGAATTGCCTTTGCTGGCAGGAGTTTCCCGAAAAGGAATGATTCATAAAACATTAAACGGAACTGCTGAAACAGCATTAAATGGTACTACAGTTATTAATACTATTGCTTTAACTAAAGGAGCCAAAATACTTAGAGTTCACGATGTAAGGGAAGCAATGGAAAGTATTATTTTAATTGATAAAATCAATTTTAATAGCAATATTAAAAGTTAATATCAATAACAAATTTTAAAATCCTAAATCAATTTAAAAATAATGAGATATTTGAGTTTATTAATTCTTTTTACACTTATTTCATGTGGTGAAAAGAATGTTTTATTGCCAAAATCGAATGTGACAATTGTGGAAAAAGTAGAGGATCTTTCGCCGGTTTACTTTTTTTTCAAAATGGAAGGGAAAGATACTTTGGTAGAAATAAATAAGAAAAATATGATTGGAACAACCAATTGGATTTTTAATATTGATAAACGTTTGCCTTTGCGATTGGTAATTCCGGAAATAATGAAACTTCAAACTAAAAGAGAGAATGGTATGCATGACAATCCTTTGGCGCAGAATTATTATTCTTATGCAGACAGCATTGGTAAAAATCTGGCTTTTTTGCCTTTTACAAAAGTGAAATATACGATGTTGAAACCAAAATCATCGATTGTTTTCGTTGCTAAAAACGGGCAATTTAAAATTGATAACCGGTTTGTTAATGAATCTGAGTTAAGAGAGTATTTAAAAAATAATTCGAATGTGGTTTTTGGTTTTGATAAAAATATGAATTATGGCAGTTATATTCAGTTCAAGATATTGATTACCGATTTGAAAAATAAAAGCGAAATCCTACAATTTTCAGATATAGAATATTGTTTTTAATTTATTGATGATGATAAGGCTCGTTTCTCAAAATAGTAAAACCTCTGTAGAGCTGTTCTATGAAAAACAATCGAACCATTTGATGCGAAAAAGTCATGGAAGAAAGTGAAATTTTGCTCTGAGCTTTGTCATAAACTGTTTGAGAAAAACCGTAAGGACCACCAATAACAAAAACCAAAGTTTTAATTCCGGAGTTCATTTTCTTTTGTAATTCTTCCGAAAATCCAACGCTGGAAAAGGTTTTTCCGTTTTCGTCTAAAAGTATTAATTGGTCGGTGTTACTGATTTTGGATAAAATCAATTCGCCTTCTTTTTCTTTTTGTTGGTTTTCCGAGAGGTTTTTAACATTCTTGATATCCGGAATAATTTCCAAATCAAATTTAATATAGAAAGAAAGTCGTTTGGTATAATCGTCGATTAAGGTTTGTAGTGCTTTGTTGTCGGTTTTGCCAATAGCAATAAGCTTAATATTCATTTTGAATTTGATTTGAAAGGTTCAAATTTCTTTCTTTTTTCAAAATAATCCGAATTTCAGAACTGTTTTTATAAAAAAATAAGAAAGGAATGCCTAGCCCGACATTCCTTTCCTAATTTTACTAAACTAACCAAAACAAAATAATGAATCATTATCTGATACAAATGTAAAGGATTGTTTTTGTTTGGAGTATATTTAAAGTGTTAATTATGTGATATTTAACAATTTTATGGTTAAGCAGAACTATTGATTTTTAAATTTAAAGTTTCACGTTTTAATTTTCTAAACTCTGAAAATATCTTTCTTCAATTCTTTTGATGTCTTTGATTGAATTTCTGGCCCAATTCAGTCGTTTTTCTAAAATTTCTTCTTCGGTCAATTGCCAGTTTACAGAAGATTTTCTCAATCGGCTTGTCAGGTTTTGAATTATAATGGCAGCCGAAACAGAAATATTAAGACTTTCAGTAAAACCTACCATCGGAATTTTCAGAAAACCATCGGCCTGTTGCAAAACTTCTTCCGACAATCCGTGTCTTTCTGTCCCGAAAAACAAAGCACTCGGTTGGCTAATGTCAAAATCGTCCAAATCACAATCATTATGATGAGGGGTAGTGGCGATAATACGGTAATTTTTTCTCTTTAAATCGGCAATGCAATCCGAAATGTTTTCATAACGATTAATATCCACCCATTTTTGAGCACCCATGGCAATTTCTTTGTCGATGCGTTTCCCGTATTTTTCTTCAACCACATTCAATTCCTGAATTCCAAAAACCTCACAACTGCGCATCACCGCACTGGTATTGTGCAATTGATATACATCTTCCATAGCAATGGTAAAATGATTGGTTCGGTTTGCTAATATTTTAAGAAACTTCTCTTTTCTGCTATCGGTCAAAATTCCTTCGAGGAAATTCAGTAAAGCTACATTTGTCATTGGGTATTTTTTTGCAAAAGTAAAGTAACAATAGCAATATCAAAAATCAATGGGAATATCAATACGCAAATCCGAAATCCTACATAACTTAATTCTCTAATCTTAATTCCCCAATTCAAATTTCTGACTATATTTGCGTCTTTCGAACAAACAACATTACGATGACGACTTTAAACGAATTGAATGCCATATCTCCAATTGACGGAAGATACAGAAACAAGACCATTTCTCTTTCACCTTTTTTCTCTGAAGAAGCCCTGATCAAGTACCGAGTATTGGTTGAAATCGAATATTTTATTGCTTTATGCGAATTGCCTTTGCCACAGTTGGCGGGTGTAGATAAAAACATCTATCCTAAGTTGCGCGAGATGTATGAGAATTTCTCAACTGAAGATGCACTTTGGATAAAAGAAACTGAAAAAACAACTAATCACGATGTAAAAGCGGTTGAATATTTCATCAAAGCTGCTTTCGACAAACTTGGATTGGAACAATATAAAGAATTTATCCATTTCGGATTGACTTCTCAGGATATTAATAATACGGCTATTCCGCTTTCTACAAAAGAAGCGTTTGAACATGTGTATATGCCGGGTTTAATTCGTTTGATTGCCAAATTGAAAGAACTTAGCATCGAATGGAAAGACATTCCAATGTTGGCAAGAACTCACGGACAACCGGCTTCTCCAACGCGTTTAGGAAAAGAAATTCAGGTTTTTGTTGAGCGTTTAGAAGAACAAATGCGTTTGTTGTTCAACGTGCCTTTTGCAGCTAAATTTGGCGGAGCTACAGGAAACTACAACGCTCACCATGTTGCTTATCCACAAATTGACTGGAGACAATTTGGTAACGATTTCGTTGAAAAAACTTTGGGATTACACCATTCTTTCCCTACAACTCAAATCGAGCACTACGATCATTTCGCTGCTTTTTTTGACGGATTGAAAAGAATCAACACTATCATCATCGATTTGGACAGAGACATTTGGACGTATGTTTCTATGGAATATTTCAAACAAAAAATCAAAGCGGGCGAAATTGGTTCTTCGGCTATGCCACATAAAGTAAATCCTATTGATTTTGAAAATTCTGAAGGAAACTTAGGAATCGCAAATGCTATTTTCGAACATCTTTCTGCTAAATTGCCTGTTTCAAGATTGCAACGCGATTTGACAGACAGTACAGTTTTGAGAAATATAGGTGTACCAATGGGGCACACTTTGATCGCTTTTGAAGCTACTTTGAAAGGTTTGGACAAATTGTTATTGAACGAATCAAAATTTGCCGAGGATTTAGAAAACAATTGGGCTGTTGTGGCTGAAGCTATCCAGACTATCTTGCGTCGTGAGGCTTACCCGAATCCTTATGAGGCTTTGAAAGGTTTGACCAGAACCAACGAAGCTATCAACAAAACAGCTATCCACAATTTCATTGGAACACTTGATGTTTCGGAAGATATCAAAGCTGAATTGATGAAAATCACTCCAAGTAATTATTTGGGAATATAGTTAGCGATTAGCTGTTAGTGATTAGTAACTAGCCAAGTGCTAATCACTAACAGCTAATTACTAAATTTATTTAGGATAAATTAGTGATTGTATTATTTCAAAAGAAACGGATTGATCTTTATTGATAAAATATTTCAGTAAAACTTCTCCCCAAATATCACCATTATTGAAATCGGCAATAATCCAACGATGATTCAAAAACTGAACTTTGTTGATGATGAATTTCTTGTCGTTCATTTTATCAAAACCAACGTATGGATTTCCGTTGGCATTGTTATTTAAATCTAGTAATTGATCTTTTACCATTAACATGATTTTATCGTAAGGAACGTTTTTTGTCACTTCATCATTGGTAAAATAATCCTGAGCATTTTGGCTGGTTTCCAGGCTGAAATATTCAGCATCGGCATTTTTAATCAGTATTTTGTTTATTTCATTTTCTGATTTTTGTTCGAGTTTCTGGTATTTTGCTCTTTCGCTTTCAACTTCTTTCGAAAAATAAACATAAGTAAATAAATTGGTCAAAGCCAATACAATAAAAAGGTAAAGTAAAAGTGAGTTTTTCATCTTAAATAGTTATTTCTAAATTATCATAGGCTACAAACACATTTTTGGGCAACATATTCTGAATTTCCTGATGAAACCCAAAATGATAACTAATATGTGTAAGATAGGTTTTTTCTGGCTGAACCAATTTTATAAATTCTAAGGCTTCTTCCAGATTGAAATGGGTAGGATGTGATTCTATTTTTAAGGTGTTAATTACCAGAACTTTCAATCCTTTTAATTTCTCAATTTGAGAATCTTCAACAGTTTTTATATCGGTCAGATAAGCAAAGTTTTCTATTCGATAACCAAAAACCTGAAGATTTCCATGCAGAGCATCTATTGGGATTACTTTATCAGAACCAATATAAAAGGGCTGATCTTTGTAAACTATGTGTTCTTCTACCGAAGGAGCTCCCGGATATCTATTGACTTTTTCAAAAATATAATCAAATCGTTTTTCAAGGTTTTCTATAACTCGTTGATGTGCATAAATAGGCATAGGTCCCTTTTTGAAATTAAAGGGGCGAATATCATCAAGCCCGGCCGTATGATCGGAGTGTTCGTGGGTAAATAGAATGGCATCTATTTCAGGACATTTTGAAGTAAGCATTTGTTGTCTGAAATCGGGACTGCAATCAATCAAAAAAGATTGATTTTCGGTTGTTATCCAAACCGAAACTCTTAGTCTTTTGTCTTTGTTGTCAGTGCTTAAGCACACAGGATGATTGCTGCCTATAACAGGAATTCCCTGAGAGGTACCTGTTCCTAAAAAATATACTTTCAAACCTAAAATTTTGACCAAAAATAATACTAATTTTTTTATTGATGCAGTGGTATTTCCTTAACTTTGTAACCTACTTATCTTATTAGAATAAAATGAATACCGAAATAAAATTAAAAGGGGATAGAGTTATCGAACAAATCCCGTCAATATCTGATAAAGCTTTACGAATCAATTTAAATGGGAATATTTATGGGAGTTTTGCCGAAATTGGTGCAGGACAAGAAACCGTAAGACATTTTTTTAGAGCAGGAGGGTCTTCGGGAACTATTGCAAAAGCAATGTCGGCATACGATAAAGACTTTAGTGATGCCATTTATGGTATTGAATATGATGGCCGTTATGTGACCGAAAGTCGTTTAAAAAGAATGCTTTCTTATGAAATTGAACTGATAGAGCAACGTTTAAATAGAGAAAAACATCCTAATAAAATGTTTTTTAGTTATGCAAATACGGTTGCTACTATTGATTTTTCGAAAAAATTCAAAGGACACGGATGGGTTGGTATAAAATACCAAATGGAAGCGGGACAAGAATACAACGAAATAATATTGCACATTCGTTTTAAAGAAACCGATTCTCGTTTGCAACAGGAAACTTTAGGAATTCTTGGAGTTAACCTGATTTATGGTGCTTTTTATAAATATGAAGATCCTAAAAAACTGTTACGTTATTTGTACGACCATTTAGATAAAGACCGTTTAGAAATAGATACTATCAATTTTTCAGGACCTTTGTTCAAAGACGTAGATAATCGTTTGATGAGTTTACAATTGGTTAAGAACGGAATGACCGATGCGGTAATGTTCAATCCGGACGGAAATAACGTACTTCCGTCGGATGTACTTTATAAAAAGAATATACTTGCCATCAGAGGAAGTTTCCGACCAGTTACCAAAGTAAATATGGACATGTATGAGAAGTCTTTGAAAATGTTCCTTGAAGAAAAGAAAGTGGAAAAAGAAAACACTTTGGTGATTTTTGAAATTACACTGACTAATCTTCGTTCGGAAGGAGAGATTGATGAAAGAGACTTCATGGACAGAGCCGAATTACTTTGTTCTTTGGGACAAAATGTTATGATTTCTAATTTCCAGGAATATTATAAAGTGGTTGAATATTTCTCTAATTTCACTAAAGCAAGAATGGGACTTGCATTGGGAGTTCCTAATTTGATTGATGTTTTTGATGAGAAGTATTACCGTGATTTGAGTGGTGGAATTTTGGAAGCTTTCGGTAAATTGTTCTACAGAGATTTAAAAGTATTCTTGTATCCGATGTTAGGAGAAAACGGAGAAATTATCGATTCAACCAATCTTAAAGTACATCCACGAATGAAAGAATTGTATAAATTCTTTAAATTCAACGGAAAAGTTGTTGATATTACTGATTTTGATACTCATAATCTCGAAGTGTTTTCAAGAGAGGTTTTAAGAATGATTAATGAGGGAATACCGGGTTGGGAAGAAATGTTACCATCAGGTATCGCTGAGTTGATTAAGAGAGATCACCTTTTTGGATATCACCCAGATAAATTTTTACAATTAAAATAGATAATTATAAAAAAGGCTTAAACAGATTTTTAAATGTTTAAGCTTTTTTTGGCAATAAAAAACCCGTTTCAACTTAATTGTGAAACGGGTTTTTTATTGAAGTAATCTGAATTATTTCAAATACTTTTTATTTTTAATGTAACTAAATATTGATAACAGAGTTACAAAACCTAATGAATAGTAAACAAAATCAGGAGTTACCACTTTGTCACCGCTAGCATATGAATGCAAACCGGTAAGGTAGAAGTTCACTCCAAAATAAGTCATCATAATAGAGTAGAAGGCAAAAATACTCATCACGTTATAAATCCATCTTCCTCTCAAAGCAGGAACCAAACGAGCGTGAATAACAAAAGCATAAATCATAATACTGATTAAAGCCCAGGTTTCTTTTGGATCCCAACCCCAGTAACGTCCCCAACTTTCATTGGCCCATTGTCCGCCAAGGAAATTTCCTATGGTTAGCATTACCAATCCAATAGTCAAAGCCATTTCGTTGATATAAGTTATTTCCTGAATATTGAGTTTCATTTTGGCTTTGTTCTTTTCGTTGGTAAACAACATTAAGATTAAAGAAACAAGTCCCAAAACCATTCCTAAGGTAAATGGTCCGTAAGAAGCCACGATGATTGCTACGTGTATCATTAACCAATAAGAATTCAATACAGGTTGTAAGTTTGCAATTGCCGGATCCATCCAGTTCCAATGAGCAATCATCAAAATCATCGAAGCTACAAATGTTCCGGAAGCAACTGTTAATTTCGATTTTCTGTCGAACAGTAAAGTAAAGAACATTGTTGCCCAAGCCACATAAATCATAGATTCATAAGCGTCACTCCAAGGTGCGTGACCCGATATGTACCAACGGGCAATTAATCCTAAAGTGTGGAATCCAAACAAAATTCCAATAATTACGTGGAAAACATTGATAGTAATACGAATTGGTTTTTTGTCAAAAAAGATATTTACGATAGTGAAAACCAACATCAAAATTCCGGTAGTCATGTACAAATAGAATAATCTTTTGAACACATCGTATTTATTGTACAAAATTTCAGAATCGATTTTTTCATCGGTTGGCCTTACTTTACTTCCAAATTTTTTCTGAAAGTGGTCAATACTCTCAATGAATTCGTTCGACATTTTGTAATCTCCCGATTTTTGCGCTTCTTTCAAAGAATTGAAATACAGAGGTAAAATATTTTTGACATACATAGATTCCATTTCACTGAACTTAGCGTGTCCTAATTCTAAAGGAGAAATCCATTTATTGTTTTTGTCATTCGGAATAGGGAAAAGCCTTAAAATGCTTCCGCTTAATGCAGAATATAAAAGATTTACTTTTTTGTCGGCTTCAAGGAAATCTTTTTGAAATTGATCTTGTACTGCGGCTCTTGAAGCGTCGCCCAAATATTTACTCAGTTTATAATTTCCTTTATCGTCAAAGAAATTAATCATGGCCGCATATTTTGCGTCTTTTTCAACTCCGATAATTTTTCGGATGCTGTCGTTTCCTTTTTTCAGATAAATCATAGGAACATTATACCACACTTCAGGCATTTGAGTAATGGACAAGAAAACCTGATCGGAGTTCATGTTTTTATAAGTATCGTTTTTGCTCACTTTTCTTAATAATTCAGAAGAAAAAGTATTAATAGGTTTCATTCTTCCTCTTTCGTCCTGAATTACCAAACGACCAAATTTTGCAGCATGCTCTTCACTTACATCGAATTTAGAAATCAAAGAATCAATCTGTTGTGCTGTCGGCATTCCCTGGTGGTTGTTGTGTTGAGCAAAACCGTTCAGACCAAACATCAAAAGCAAAATAGAAATAAGAGTTGCTTTTTTACTTTTTACTTTTTCAAGTTTGCGTTTCAAATCGGCAAAACGAGAATCTTTTGTAAATAAAATAGCGATAAGTCCAAAGAATAATAAGAAATACCCAATATAGGTAATCCATGTTCCCCAGAAATCATGGTTTACAGACAAAACTGTTCCTTTTTCGTCCGGGTCAAAAGAAGCCTGAAACAATCGGAATCCTTTGTAATCAAGTATGTTGTTCATAAATATGCGGGCATCAAATTTTTCGTTTCCGTCTTTTACCGTAACTCTACTTTCAAAAGCAGAATAACTGTTTTCTGTTCCCGGGTATTTATCGGCAATGAAATCGTTTAGCGTAACAGTAAAAGGCAATTCATATACTTTACTTCCAAAGAATAAAGTATATTCCAGTTTTCCTATTTTAATAGTCTGAGGTTCTCCCATTTTTCCTTTGTCTCCCAAAAGGGTAACCGTTTTTTCCTGACCTTCCGAAATAATCTTTACAGTCAAGGCATCGTCGGCGTTTTTGTTTTTAAAATCATTGTCCGAAACATAATCAATCTTACCTTTTATTGGTTGATCCGGAAAAACAAATTGGGCTCCTCCCATATTATACAACGAACGAAACATCAAAGGTTGAACGGCATCTTTCACAACTTTTCCCTGAAGTTTGTCGGCCATTCTCATAAAGTTACCTTCAAAAGGAGCCTGGATAGTCATCTTGTCACCTTCAGTGGTAATGTTGATGGCACCTGCCACATATTTATTCAAAGAAAAAAGAAGATTGTGTATGTTTTGAAGTTCACCCGATTTTAGATAATGGTCGTGACGGCCTTCGTTTCCGGCTTCTACCATTTTCAGGTAAGTGATTCCGTCTTTGCTCTCCACAATTTTTTGTTGAGCATTCATGATAAAATTATCAAATTTAATTTCGAACGGAGTAGAACTAAATTCATCCGAAATAGAAAAATCATTGTTTACCACAGGCGAAAGCAATAATGGTTTTTCGAATGTTTTTCTTTTCATTTCGCCTTGGTGTTCTCCGTCAACAAAAACGGTAAGATAGGTTTTGTCAGAAAAAATCTGATTCGAAGTAGCACCTTCGCGAATAGGCATCATTCCTTCGTAGCTGATGTAACGGGTAACGAAAGCTCCGGCAATGATGAATATAAAAGAAAGGTGAAGCAACAAAGTAGCCCATTTTTCTTTTTTATAAAGCTGATATCTTTGTATGTTTCCGATGAAATTGATTACAAAAAAGACAATAATGGTTTCAAACCACCAACTGTTGTAAATCAATATTCTTGCGGTATCGGTATTGTAGTCGTTTTCGATGAAAGTCCCAATTCCCATGGCCAAAGCAAAAACGAGGAATAATACGGCCATTAAGCGGGTTGAAAAAAAGAAAGAAGCTATAAACGATTGATTTTTTTTATCCATTTTCTTTTGTGGAATTATTATTTATAAAGCGCCACAAAAGTAGGTAAAAATGTTCTTACAAATGAATATTAACCAATTCTAAATACTCTTAAAATATAGTTAAAGAAAACCCATTGGGTGTAATTATTAAGAATCGTCAGTTCGAGTGTTTTTTGTGCAGTGAAACGAAACAATCCCGAATATTCGGGAATATCGAGAACCATTTTGAAAGATAATTCTCCTGTTCTCGATACAATTTTCAGAAAATGCTGTTCACTTTTTCTGAAAATTTACTCGAACTGACGAGAATTTATCTTCGGCAATTAATTATACCCAATGGGTTCACTTAGTTAAATCTCTCAAAAATAAACCTCGCTTAAAAGTCCGGAAATTTCGGGATAAATGAGGTTGCTTTTTTATGATTTTTCTAAAAACTGTGAAAAACTGAAAGGCAAAAACCCGATTGGATACGAGCAGATACGGCAGAGATTATGGCAAAAGCCGTGGGTGGTGTTTGCCAAACGTCCGTTTGGAAGCCCCAAGGCGGTGGTGGAATATTTGGGCAGATACACCCACAAAATCGCCATCAGCAACCGCAGGATCAAGGCCGTTGATGACAAAAACGTGGTTTTTGATTACAAGGATTATCGGCAACAAGGCATCAAAAAGCAGATGACGCTCACTCATGAAGAGTTTATCCGGAGGTTCGCTTTACATATTTTGCCCAAGCGATTTGTCAAAATCAGACATTACGGCTTTTTAGGCAGCAGCTGGAAACGGCAAAAACTAAAAGGTTTGCAGGAAAAACTAAATGTAATGGTACTCGAAAAGAGAGAGAGAAAACCTCTTTTTAGAAAGTGCAGTTGTTGTAAAACCGGAAACCTGCACACCATAGCGGTTTTTGACAGACGCGGACCACCTGTCTGGTATCTTGGCGCTGGCCAAAACACGATTCCCTGTGAAAGCTAACTTTACGGGTAAGGGAACTTATGCCAAAAAGTGACGGAAAACACTCAAAAATCGCTTTCTCCATACCGCAAAAAAAAGAGGGTGCAAAACCCTCTCGTATCCCGAAAAGTCGGGACTAAAATCTTTCTTCGATAACCCCATAGTTGACGGACCTGTAATCGGTTCCGTTCAACAGGGGTTTCATTGTTGGCTCTTCGAGCCCAACGAACCCCTAGCTGTGTGTGCCCTGCATGAGCAGGACACCCCCCGTAAGCATTAGGAAAAACTCAAAAATACAAATTTTGGGATAAGAATCTAATTTACGGGGTGTTATTTTTCCAGAGGGTGCAAGTCCCTTACGAGCGGATTAACAACCCGAATCGTTAGCAAGTTGCAAGGTTGTCGGTTGTGAAGCCGGAACTGAAGGAAGCGAGCCTGCAAAATCCGGTACTGACGAACAGAATCAAGCGAAGCGTATCACGAATACCTTTAAAAATCAATAAAAGAGCATGAGTAAACGGCATAAGAGGCTGATTTACGAGGATAAGCAACCACAGCATTGTAACGTCCAAAGAATACCAAAATCGTATTTCAGTAGATGTCGCAGGAATTGGAGGAAGGAAAAAGCGCTGTACCAGGGGAGGTCTCTTAAATGTCGTGTACATTAAAAAGAGAAGTCAGCAGACGTCATAGTACTTGTGGCAACGAGGTACGAACAGAAACGTACAAGTCTCACAAGCAAGGAAGGACCGAACGTTATTCTCTGTAAAATTAAAATAAGAAAGATATTCTTAGCTTATTTATAAAGTCGCAGATAGCCTAATTGGTGTAAAGAGCAATTAGATGATGGATAACGAACCGCCGAGTACGTGACCCGTACGCTCGGTGGTGTGAGAGGCGCACTCCGTCAGTTTCTGGCGGAGCCGTCTACTCGATTGTGCGATCGTTTTTTTATTTAAGCTTAGTTAAATATTCGCATTTGTATTAAAACGACTATATTCAGATGAATATTTCATTAATGAGTGAAGATTCATTTGCATAGTTTCATCTGGAACAATTTTTTTATTGATTAACTCGTTGATAAAAATTGAGAATTTAGATTTCTTACTTATTTCTTTCTGAATCGCTTGGTATTTAATTGAAAAAACTTGATTATGCTTGTTTAATACCTCTGCAATTTCCATCATCCTTTTAACTTCGATATAAATTTTAGGTGCTTGGTTTGTCATTTTACTAGTTGCATCCTTTATTTTCCTTGTAGACTCTGTAATATGCCTTCTTTTTTCATTTACTTCACCATTTAAATTTATAATTTCAGCAACACCTTTAATCAAAGTTTCAACAGCTACAATGGCTAATTCAGATTTTAAATCACCTTTTGTGTAATTTTTTTTATTTTCGAGCCTCTTAAATGAGCTATCCAATGATCTAACAAAAGTTTCACTAACATTGTCTAATTTTCCTTGAAAATTGATGGATACATCCCCAAGTTGAAATTCAATATTTTCATTCTCTACATAAGTTATGAAATCATTCTTGACTTCTTGTTTTTTATCGTTTGTTATTGCTTTTACTTTAGAAATCAAGTTCTTAGCAAGTGATAAGTTTTTTACAACTTCTTCACGTTCTTTTTTAAGAATTTGTAAAGCGTTTAGATGTGTATTATTTAAATCGATGTAGCCATCTTGTAGTAAAGAAAAAGATTTAGCCAATTGATTAAATTCTCTTTGTTCGTCTTGTAACCTATTATAATCTCCACCTGTTACAAAGTTTTTTAACCAACTCATGATTTTAAAGATTTAAATTTAGTATTCTGTTTCTCTAGTAAAAGGGATATTTCATTAATTTCAATTCCCCTCTGTTTCGCAATTATATCATTGATAGAAAGTCTTATATTATGATTATGACTAAACACTGAGTAAGGTAATATCAGTAGATCAATTACGAAAAGTGCTAAAATCGCATAGATTAATGACATACTATATTGAGTGCTCTCAATTCCCGACCATAGTAAATCGATGTGATTGTAAAATGAACGTATGTAAAATGAATTAAGGAAAAATAAAGCAAAAACTAAAATTGTATACACTAAATATCTCCAACCATAACCAATATAAAGGTAATGACCTCCAAGCAATCCGGTAAAGAAATAATACAAATAACCTTTTTTTATTTTTTTGTTGTCATATTCTTCTTTAACTGAACCAGCCAAGATTAATGCAATCAGAAAATATCCTATAATAAACAAAATGTACCATCCATATTTATAGAAGAAGCCTTTAGAATTCCATTTTAAAGAAGCAGCATTTTTATAATCAGAATTTGCTTTCATTAAATCTTTATTGTTGAAATATGAATCCCCCCTTTTGGTTATAATGTCAAAATTGTTAGGCTCATACGCTAAAAACAATGAGTAGTTTTTTATAGCATTACTGTAGTCTTTTAAAGCATAAAAGCAATCACCTTTTAATTCAAAAAGTTTAGAGTTTGTAAAAGACTTACTAATTAAGGAAAAGTCTTTTAAAGCTTTTTGAAAATTATCTGCTTTTATATTCAGAAGTGCTCTTTTATAAAAGATTGGATCATTATTTTTAGTGGGATTTAGGCGTGTATAATTTTCATAGTCAATAATACTCAAATTATTTTGCCCATCGATTGCATAAACGTTTCCGCGCTTTAGATAAAATATTGAATTGCGAGGATTGTTTTTTATGCAGATTGAATAATCGAGAATTGCCTTTTCATAATCTTCATTCTCGGTGTAATAATCTCCTCTTAGTGAATGTGCATAAATATCATTACTGTGATTAGTGATGTAAATATTAATATCATCAATAAAATCGCCCTTTTCATTTTTGAAATAATAGGCTATTGCTCTTCCTTTATATGCAATTGACTTTTCTCCTTCAATTTCAATAGCATCACTGAAATCATCTTCGGCATCATCATAATTATTTAGGCCAATATTAGCGTTACCTCTTTTTATAAATGCTTTTGATAATGTATCGGTAATTTCAACAGCTTGTGTTGCAATTATAATTGCTTGTTTATAATCTTTAATTTTATTTAGAGAATCTGCGGATGAAACAAATTTATCGTATTGAATGATTTGTTCTTCGTAGGTAAGTTTTGAGCCACAACTTATTAAGATAATACTCAAAAAGACAAATGGGATTATTTTTTTCATATTTTAAAAATCAAGTTCTAAAGGAGCATTTTTGTCAAGTAAAATAGTCTTAAAGGTGTCGAAATTGTCTAATGGATTTGTCGAAACAAATTCACTTGCACCTCTCAAACCTTGTAAGACCAAGTCATCATTGTTTTCTCGGAGACCTTTGTCAATGACTTCAAAATGTTTGTCAATAATCCTAGTTCGTTCAGCAAAAATAGATTGCAAATAACCTTGCTTGATTTTAAAATCTGAAACAATCGTAGCTAGTTCATTTTTAAGCTTTAAATTATCGTTATCAATTCTTTTAGACTCAATAAAGATGTTTCCTGCTTTGTCTAACAAGTCAGTAGTATTTTGCAATTTTTGATTAGTCAACTGAAGATTTTCATTGCTTTTAGATGCTAATTCACTTACTTGATTTAAAAATGATTTAGCGTTATCGAAGTTTTCTTTAGTAATAATATTATTTTCCATTTGATAGTTTTAGTTGATTAAATAATTATAATGCTGGGGCGTGTTTTCCTTTGCCACTTCCATTTGGATGTCGATGACAGGAATTTGCTGTTAAGTTGATAATTGATGATGATGAAGTTCCGCAATATTTACAACTATATTTTGTTTTTTCGCTTCCTTCATATAATTTATGCTTTCCCTTTCCACTTCCTAAAGGATGTCGATGACAAGAATTAGCAGTTAAACTTGAAATGCTAGAACTTTTCGTTCCGCAATATTCACAATAAAAATTTGACATAGAATATTTATTTAATTGGTTTGTATGGTTTTTTATTTAGCACGATTTTTCTTTAAATCTCGCATAACGGTTTGCGGCTTGGCGTAGTGGCGGATTTTCAGCACTAAAGTTCATACGAAGCACACAGTTCAAAATTAGCACAAATGTTTCAACGAAGCACGTCACCCGCCATTACGCCAAACCGCTGTTATCAGCAGCCCTTCTTTCAGTTGTTAAGCGTCTGTCTTTGTCGGGTTGTCGTGTTGGCTTGGCTTGGTAGCTCTTTTGCATTTTTTTGTTTGGCATTGTGCGGTTGCAAAAATGCAAATGTGCTACCAAATGCGTAGGCTGTTCATTGTCAGTTCAATTAAACGATTGTCGGAATTTTAATGGAGATTGATTTGTCTTGCTTTTGAAAAGTCTGCTAAATGCTTGCGAATGTTCAAATCCCAATTCATAAGCAATTTCGCTTACTGATAAGTCCGTTGTCGTCAATTTTTCTTTAGCTTTTTCTATCAATTTGTCGTGTATGTGCTGTTGGGTTGTTTGTCCTGTCAACACTCTCAGCATACGGCTTAAATAACTTACTGATACATTTAGCATTGCGGAAACGTATTGAGGTGAAGGCAAGCCTTTTGAAAGCACATCGTCACTATTAAAATAATTAGTGAGAATTTCTTCCAATCGGTGAAGAATTTGATGATTGGATTTTTCTCTTGTAATAAATTGACGATTGTAAAATCGTTGACAATAACTCAACAGGTTCTCAAGGTGCGTTATAATTATTTGCTTGCTGAAATTATCAATATTAGAATGATATTCCTGTTCGATATTGTGAGCAATACCTGTGATGATATTTTCTTCTTTTTCCGAAAGAAAAAGTGCTTCATTGGCTGCATAACTAAAAAAATCATACTTGCTGATTAAATTTGCCAATGAAGTTTTCCAAAGAAAATCAGGATGAATGAGTAAAGCCCATCCTGTAGGCTTTGAACTTAAAACTGTTTCTTTTTCTATCTTCAAAACTTGATGAGGGGCAATAAAAAACATTACACCTTCATCAAAGTCAAATTCCTGTTGACCATAAATAAATTGAAAATTTACATTTCGTTTTATAGAGATAAAATAACATCCAAAAACTACTTTTTCAGGAATACTTTGTGGATTGGCTTTAGAAAAATCAATCACACTAATTAATGGATGTTCAGGCTTTGGCAGTCCAAACAACTTATGAAATTCTGATATTGTATTGATATTTGTTTGCCCTGTTTTCGACATATTCAAAAGTACATTTAATTATGAAACAAGCATAGGTGCTTTTCCTAAAAGCGTAGGCGATTTGGCTTGTGATAAAATAAAATCAGCAACGTCTGCACGGGAAATTCGTGCCCCGTGTTTTCCAGTAAATTCTGTAATTGCACGATACAGTCCAGTATGTTTACCATTACTCAAAAAACCTGCCCTTACAATTATCCAACGTGCAATTTTTTCTTTGATGATTTTTTCCTGACGATTTTTGTCGTCATATTGTCTTTTCAAAATAAGTGGTTGAAATAAATTGTCATACAAATAACTGCAATGTCCTTTACTTTCTCCTGCACCCAAGCCTGTTACAGCTATTAGTAATTGTTCTGGCTTGATAACCTTTGCAATATTCTCTGCCGATTTGGAAAACATTGTTTGTGGCTTGGTTACGTTTTTTGTTCCCAAACAATCACAAATCACATCTTGCTCTGATACTAACTTTGCAATATCAGCAGCATTTTCCGCACTACCTTTTATTACCTTCAAATTTGGGTGTGTAACGGTTAATTTTTCAGGGCTACGAACAAGTCCTGTAACTTGATGACCATCTGCCAATGCTTGTTTTACAAGGTGCATTCCAATTCCGCCAGCGGCTCCTATTATACCTATTTTCATTTTATTCGATTTTGATTTTACAAATTATCTTCTATCCAATTAAATAATCGTTCAGAGCCAGCACCATAACCTCCCATTTGAGTGTGCGTTTGTGCAAATGATGTTTCATCAAACAACATATAATCTTTCGGACACGATAAAGCATCATAGAATTTTTTAGCAATTCCAGGATTTACCTCTGCTGTACCGTCAACTACCAGAACTTTGCAGGTAATTTTATCTAGAATATCTTCGTTAGAGTATTTGTCCAGTTCGGCAATGACTGCATCAATGTCGTTTTCTACACCGTGTTTCCAAGCATAGTCACGAACCATTCCGTCTATCATTGATGGTCGTAGAAATTTTGGTAGTTTTTTAATTTTTCTAAATGCAGAACCAATCATATCGCCCCAACTTATGTTGCCTGAATTGGCAATGCACAGTTTTATTCTTTTGTCAAAAGCCGCTGCTCTTGGCACTAAGTAACCACCAAAGCTGATACCCAATAGCGCAATTCTTTCCATATTAATTCCCGGAATTTTTTTGGCATAATCTATAACAGGTGTAATGACTTTTTCCCAGTCTTTTCTGAATTTCAAACCTTGCAACCGAAGCGTTGTGCCTTGTCCCGGACCTTCAATTACAATACAATGTATACCCCTTTTAATGGCTGAATCATAAACCCAAACTGTATCTTCACCCCAAGTATCTCTACCGGGTGTAATAATCATAAGCGGTGCTTTTTCTTTTGCAATGGGCGAACGATAAAAGTATGCTTTCAAAAATGTTCCCTCGTATGGAATTTGAATTTTCTCTCCGGGATAATTGGATGTTTCTAAATAACGGTCATAACAAGAAACGCTGTTTTTAGAAAAATCTACAATCATAGCATCCTCTTGTTCGCTGAAATTCATCAAAGCAATCCGCCAATATGAAGCAGCCCTCAAATAGGCAGAGGCAGCCGAAACCATTTTTTTATCCTTGTAAAATTCATCGGCTCTTGACTGAACGATTTTTGCCGTGTTTCCCCAAGCAATCGCCCAATCCCGTTCTGAATCACTTTTCATTTGTCCCACGGTTTCAATTATTTCGCTTGGGTCTGTCATTTGATACCTTACCAATCCGAAAATGTGTTTCATCAACGCGTCTGTGAGCATATGGTCGAAAAATTTCAGTTCTGACCAATGTTTGCCTGAATGGATATAATTTTTCATATCCAGTTTTGATTTCATTTGTGCCATTGGGCTTTTATTTTCTGCCATAATGCATTGCTTTAGTGTTCTGATTTATTCCAACCCTTTTTTGTCAGGATTCCAAAATGGTTTTGTTTTGATTTGTTTGGTTTCCCAATTCAATTCGTTTCTAAAATATTTGTTTAATGCTACACAAACTCTACTGTCGCCACCGATATAAACCATTTTCTTTCCATTCATTTTGGTAACGATTTCTTTTACTTTTTCAATAATTTCATTCACAGGATTTTCCTGTGTTTCATAAAACTCAAATGGTCTTGTGTCGTCAATATCTTCGTATAGTTCATCTCGATGTTTGCTATACACAATGCTTTCGATTTGTTTATTTTTAGGAAGATTTCTTTGAAGGATGTAGAGATGAGAAAGAGCGGATAAATCCCCTATAAATAGATAACTGTCTGCAGAATCGTCTAATATAAAATTCCCCTTTTTCCAATTGTATCTTACATTATCACCAACTTTACATTCTTCTATCCATTTTGCTCCAATGCCTTTGCTGTGGGTTGCAATAGCAATGTCAATAGTGCCCTTAGTCTTATCAATATCCCAAACAGAATAACTTCGCACAGAACCGTGTAACGAAAGTTCATCATCATTAAAACCAACGCCTATACGCAAAAAATAGCCTGGGATAAACTCTGCATTTTTGATATTCTCGCCCTTGATTTTTATCCAATACGCTGATTCTGAAATGCGTTGTTTAAGAACAATCGTATTTTCTTTAAAAAGCTTTTTCAATATGTTTTTTACAATGCCCATTTTTTATTTTTTGTTACGGTAAAATTTTGTTTCGCCCTCTTGCATTACAATAAAACAATCATCTGAAAGGTTGTTTTTTAACATTGCGGTTTTCAAATCTTCCGTTGGTTGCTCAAATCCTTCGGAAGCCAATTGAAAAGTGCCAAAGTGCATACCTATACTTTGAGTTGCTCCTAAATCTAAGTGGGCTGTTACCGCTTCGGCAGGAGAGGTATGTATGGCTTTCATAAAAAAGTCAGGAACATAAGCTCCGATGCCAAGTATGGCAAGTTCGGGCGAACCCAATTTATTTTTTATGTCCTTAAAATGGGTAGAATATCCGCCATCGCCACCGAAATAAATACGTCTTCCGTGTGATTGTATATAGAAGCTTCCCCAAAGACTTTTATCACGGTCTAAAAGATTTCTTGCCGATGAATGTTGTTGTGGTGTAAAAGTGATAATGGTGTTGCCGTTCAGTTCTACATTTTCCCACCAATTCATTTCTTGCACATTTTTAAATCCGCAAGATTCCACCAATTTTTTATCGCCTATTGGCACTAAAACTTTAGGATTGTGTCTTTCACCCAGTTTCTTTAAAGTCTTTTTATCCAAATGGTCATAATGGTTATGACTTAGCAATATCAAATCAATTCTCGGCAGACTGTCCAGCTCAACTCCTGGCTTCCTAACTCTTTTCGGTCCAAACCAACTTACAGGACTTGCTCGTTTTGAAAATACCGGGTCGGTAATAATGTTTAAATCACCTGTTTGGATTAAAAATGTGGCGTGGTTTATAAACGTTATAGAAAAATCGCCAGTATTCAGCGTGTCTTTCAACCGTGGAACGGCAGTGTTTTGAATATTTGATTGCCATTTTGGTCTGCCTTCTCTTATCATTTTGAATATATCACCCATACTTGGGGAAAATGGTTTTTCCAAGGTTGGGTTTATGAATTTCTTTCCATTAAAATGGTCTGAAATTTTTACCTGAGGTACTGCTTTATACATAGAAACAAATAATAGTCCTATAATTATGAGAACGCCTATTGTGATTTTTTTCGTCATAATTATTTTTTTTACTTACACACGACTTTTGAAATACAAAAGTCCTAAACCCGTAGAAAATAACTGTAACCGATTTTGTCCAGTTTGTACCCGAAAATGAAAAATGTAAGATGTAGTCGGGTGGTGGGTGGGCTTGGGTGCGATTGGGCAAAATTAAATGTGGTGTTTCGTGTCGGCTTGTGTGGTGGCAAACACCTCTTTTAATTTTGCGAAGGGTTGGAATTTTCGTCTTTCTTGTCTGTCAGGTTTATGTCTGTTCGGTGGTCGTTTTAGGGTTGCTGATAACTTGTTTTTACCCGCACAATGTAGCGCTTATCTATCCTGATTTGGGTGCATATACGAAAAATTATATGCGTTTTATCTTTTTAATACGGATTTCAAATATATTGAAATATTCTTTCAAATTAGTAAATCTAAGTTATTAAAAAGACAGATCTGCGGGAGTTTGTATTCTTGCAGATAGCTTGATATTGACGCAACAATTTAGAATCTAATAACTTACAACAAATATCCGCCCAATAGAAAAAAATCAATAATTTTGTCGCATGATAAAAGTGAGTATTATAGGTTCGGGAAATGTAGCGCAGCATCTCATCAAAGCTTTTCTGAAAACTACAGAAGTTGAGTTAATTCAGGTGTATTCAAGAAAATCTGAAAGCGTTTCCCATTTGGTAAATCCTGAAAAAATCACCCAAAACCTGAGTGATTTAAGAGAATCAGATATTTATATTCTGGCAATTTCAGACGATGCCATTGCCGATGTTTCTGCTCAATTGCCTTTTTCAAATCGTTTGGTGGTGCATACTTCGGGCAGCGTTGCCATGAATGCATTAGACGATAAAAACCGAAAAGGGGTGTTTTATCCGTTGCAGACTTTTTCAAAAAATAAGGAAATCGATTTCTCTGTCATTCCTATAAATCTTGAATCCCAAAATAGTGAAGATTATACTTTGCTCGAAAAACTGGCTCATCAATTGTCTGAGAAAGTTTTTCCGGTAAATTCAGAACAAAGAAAAGCCTTGCACGTGTCAGCCGTTTTTGTCTGTAACTTTGTGAATCATTTGTATCAGATAGGAAATGAAATTTGCGATGAACACCAACTTCCGTTTGAGATTTTATTGCCTTTAATTCAGGAAACGGCTCAGAAAGTGAAAGAACTTTCGCCAGAAAATGCTCAAACCGGACCGGCAAAGCGCAGTGACCTAAAAACTATAGAAAGTCATTTGAGTTTTTTGAATGACGAAAATCAAAAAAACATATATCAAATTTTAACAAAATCAATTCAATCTCATGTCAAAGAGTTATAAAGAAATAATGAACGATATCACCACTTTTATTTTTGATGTCGATGGAGTGCTCACAAATGGTTCAGTACACATTAGCCCTGAAGGCGAAATGTTGAGAATTATGAACATTCGCGACGGATTTGCAATGAAAGCAGCCATAGAAAGTGGTTACCATGTTTGTATTATTTCGGGCGGAAAAAACGAAGGAGTTCGCATTCGTTTGAGAAATTTGGGTATTACCGATATTCATTTGGGTACTCCCGATAAAGTGGAAACTTTCAAGGAATATACCGAATTGTATCAAATTAAACCGGAGCAAGTGCTTTATATGGGCGATGATATTCCTGATTATCATGTGATGAAATTGGTAGGATTGCCAACTTGTCCGCAGGATTCAAGTCCGGAAATCAAACAAATCAGTAAATATATTTCGCATAAAAAAGGAGGAGAGGGAGCTGTTCGCGAAGTGATAGAGCAGGTTATGAAAGTTCAGGGAAAATGGAATACTTATTTTAACGGAAAGCACGATTAAAAAAGCCAGAAAGTTAAAAATATCTCAGTAAGCAAAAACTCCTTATCGATTCATTAAATTTGTAATTTAAAGGAAATTTAGATTATGAATTATCCAAGATATGAGTATTAAAGGTTACTATAATTTAGGTTTTGGAGATTTAGATCTTGAAACTAAAGCGATAAATGACGAAATTGTTACAAATAATGGTGATGGACAAAAAGTTTTGGTAACACGTAAAAGATAAGGTTATGAAAAAAGTAGAAGATTTGAATAAAGCAAAAATTCCAATTGTAAAAATTGACAAAAGATTAGAGAAGTTTAGAGGTAAAATATTGTTTCCAAAAAAACTAGCTCTTGCAAATGAAATGCTATCGAAAGCAAAACTGCCTAATTAATTTGGGGTAATTTTAGTAAGTCACCGGATTTTAATAGAATAGGTTTGATTGGTTTTGTGAGAAAAAAGGTAAAATATTTTTTTAAATGATTAAGTCCCNNCTTAATCATTTAAAAAAACTTTGGAAATTGTTAAAGAGGGTAAAATCCTAATCAAAAACCCTAATCATATTACTGAAAAAAAGAATTACATTTGCACCTCAATTATTTAAGATGAGATTACACAGAAATTTAGTTTATACTACCATTGATGCTTTGAACGCTATTTTCAACGAAGGCGAATATGCAGACAAAGTGGTAGCAAGATCTTTGAAAAAAGACAAACGTTGGGGAAGTTCTGACAGAAAATTTGTTGCCGAAACCATTTACGAAATCGTTCGTTGGAAAAGATTATATTCAGAAATTGCCGAAGTTAGAGAACCATTTGATAGAGACAATCTTTGGAGAATGTTTGCCGTTTGGGCAGTTTTGAGAGGTTATCCAATTCCTGATTGGAGACAGTTGGAAGGAACTCCTGAAAGAAAAATAAAAGGTCGTTTTGACGAATTGTCAAAAATAAGAACCATGAGAGAATCCATTCCGGATTGGATGGATGAATTGGGTGTGAAAGAATTGGGAGAAGCGGTTTGGTCTAAAGAAATATCAGCTCAAAACCAGCCTGCAAAAGTGGTTTTGAGAGTGAATACTTTGAAAACTACCAAAGAAAAACTAAGAGCAATTTTGATGGATTTGAACATTGAAACCGAATTCCTGAAAGATCAACCAGATGCGTTGGTTTTGAAAGAAAGAGCCAATGTTTTCCTGACAGACGCTTTTAAAGAAGGTTTGTTTGAGGTTCAGGATGCTAATTCGCAATTGGTTGCTCGTTACCTTGATGTAAAACCGGGTATGAGAGTAGTTGATACTTGCGCGGGAGCGGGAGGGAAGACCCTGCATATTGCTTCTTTGATGGAAAACAAAGGACAATTGATTGCGATGGATTTGTATGAAAGCAAATTGAAACAATTGAAACTGAGAGCAAAGAGAAACAGTGCTTTCAATATTGAATACAGAATTATTGATTCGACCAAAGTAATCAAGAAATTACAGGAAAAAGCCGATCGTGTTTTGATTGATGCGCCTTGTAGCGGTTTAGGAGTTTTAAAAAGAAATCCTGATGCTAAATGGAAACTGAAACCGGAATTTATTGATAATATTCGTAAAGTTCAGGCTGAGGTTTTGGAAAGCTATTCCCGAATTGTAAAACCAGGTGGAAAATTGGTTTATGCAACTTGTTCAGTATTGCCTTCTGAAAATCAAGAACAAGTAGAACGTTTCCTGAAAACGGATATGGGTAAGAATTTTACTTTTGTAAAAGATGAAAAAATCCTTGCTTCAGAATCCGGATTTGACGGATTTTATATGGCTTTGTTAGAGCGTAAATCTTAAGTAAGAAATTATTATATAAAGAAATAGTCCGCCAAAAAAGCGGACTATTTTTGTTTATTCTAAAACCATTTTTTCTTCTTAAAAAACAGAATCATTGCAATTGCAATTAATGCCATAATTGTCATCACGGTATAATAACCGTTTTTAAATTTAAGTTCAGGCATGTATTCGAAATTCATTCCGTAAACTCCAACTATAAATGTTAATGGCATGAAAATTACAGAAACAATGGTTAGTACTTTCATAATTTCGTTCATTCGATGACTTTGGGAAGAAAAATAAAAACTCGAAGCACTATCCAAAGCATTCAAATCATATTCAATTTGGTCTAAAAGTTCGAGACTTTTTTGATGTAATCTGAAAAAGAAAGAAATATTCGACTTTTCAATTCCGCTGAATTCGTCTTCTTCCCGAATACTTTTCAGATTAAACAAAGCATCTCTCAGTGGAAGTATGGATTGTTTAAGGAAATTCAGATTTTCGCGGGTTCTCTCAATTCTTACAAGTACATCCCGTTTATCACTTACTTTGGCTTCTACCAATAATGCTTCTATATCGTTTTCATAATTTTCGATGGTAATAAAAAAGTTTTCCATCACGGCTTCCAAAAGTAAATACAACAAATAATCGCTGTTTTTTTTGCGAACAATACCGCTGTGGGTTTTTATTCGTTCCCGAATATGGGTAAAGAAGTCGCTTCGTTTTTCCTGAAATGAAATCAATATTTTGTCTTTCAAAAGAAAACTAATCTGTTCTACCCTAACTTGTTCATTATTTTCTCCCGGCAAAATTGATTTGATATTGAAAAATAAAATTTCGTCGAGTTCTTCTATTTTACTTCGGCGGGTGGTATTCAAAATATCACTAATAATGTGATTTTCGATATTCATCATTTCACCAATCTGCTGAATCAAATCTACTTTGTATAATCCGTGAACGTTGAGCCATTTTACATCATTGGTTTCTGTATCACTTAAAAACACTTTGTTCACTCTTTCAAGAGTAACATTTTTGAATTCTACATAACCCGAATCATCGTAGACAAACAACTGCATTTGTACCGGATCGGTTCTGTGAATTCCGGTGTATTCAAAATAATTTTGTTGAACTTTTCTGACCTTATTGTATTTTACTCTTTTCAAAACCAATTTTATTTATGCTAAAGATAGGAGTTTTTGGTTTTCCATTTTATATTTACCAAAAAATCTAAATATGCAAATTTTACTCATTAATATAAAGGAATTACTACAAGTAAGAACTAATTCGGTTTCGAAAGTTTCGGGTGTCGAAATGGCTGAATTGCCAACTCTCAAGAACGCATATCTTTTGATAGAAAATGATATTATTAAAGATTTCGGAACGATGGATAGTTTGCCAAATTTGAGTCCGGATAAAAAAATAAACTGCTCAGGCAGAATTGTTCTTCCTACCTGGTGCGACAGTCATACTCATATTGTTTATGCCGGAAACAGAGAGCAGGAGTTTGTAGATAGAATCAACGGTCTTTCGTATGAGGAAATAGCCAATCGTGGCGGAGGAATTTTGAATTCGGCAAAAAAACTGAATGAAACTTCGGAAGATGAAATTTATGAACAATCAAAAGCAAGGTTGGAAGAAGTAATGCAGCAGGGAACCGGAGCAGTCGAAATAAAATCGGGTTACAGTCTTACTGTAGAAGGCGAATTGAAAATGCTTCGTGTGATTAAGCGTTTAAAAGAAAATTATCCAATTGCCATAAAAGCTACTTTTTTGGGAGCTCATGCTTTTCCTTTGGAATACAAAGAAAATCATAAAGGTTATATCGATTTGATTATAAATGAAATGTTGCCGAAAATTGCGGAAGAAAATTTGGCCGATTATATAGATGCTTTCCTTGAAACCGGTTATTTTTCTGTAGAAGAAACAGAACGAATTATGGAAGCCGGTTTGAAATATGGTTTGAAATCAAAAATTCATGTAAATCAGTTTACGGCTATCAACGGAATTGAAGCTTGCGTAAAACACAATGCTGTTTCGGTAGATCATCTTGAAATAGTGACCGATGAAGATATAGAGGTTTTGAAAAATTCAGAAACAATGCCGGTGGCTTTGCCTTCATGTTCTTATTTTATTAGCATTCCTTATACTCCGGCCAGAAAAATGATGAATGCCGGATTACCTCTGGCTTTGGCAACCGATTTTAATCCGGGAACAACTCCTTCGGGAAATATGAATTTTGTGGTAGCCACAGCTTGTATAAAAATGAAAATGACTCCTGAAGAAGCGATTAATGCGGCAACTATAAATGGTGCTTATGCAATGGGACTTTCAGACACTCATGGAAGTATTACGGTTGGTAAAAAAGCAAACGTAATTATTACCAAACCAATTCCTTCTTTTTACCAAATTCCGTATGCTTTTGGAAGCAATTTAATTGAAGATGTGATGATTGAAGGTTGTTTGATTTCGTAAAGAGAATTTTTTAAGAAAAAATTAATATAAAACTCATTTGTTTGGATGTTTTTTGGACATCAAAACAGATGAGTTTTTTTGAAATTTAATATAAATAGTGTCGAATAGTGAAGTTGGTTTGTTTTATTTGTAGTAATATGTTGTTTTTGTTGATAAATAATAATTAATGTATTTTGATTAGTGTGTTATTTGTTGTTTTTTTAAAAAAATACAATACATTTGGAACCCAACAACCAAATAATTTATATACATGAAAAAAACTACACTTCTTTTGTTATTCTTTTTTTCGATTGCTTCGTTTGCGGGGTATTCGAATGTTAAGGGAGAATACTTTTTGGTATGTTCAGTTCCTACTAATGCGACAGTTTCAAATATTGGTGTTACAACAGCTACTTTGAATTGGAATAGTACGGGAGATAAGACTGAATATTATGTTTCTAAAGTAAATACGACTCCGCTTGTAACAACTACTCCTACAGGAAGTATTACTACAGGAACCTCGTCATTGATAACTTCTCTGGCTCCTTCAACAAAATATTTTGTGTGGGTAAGAGCTAATTGTGGTAATGAAACATTTAGTGATTGGTCGGCTCCAATTACTTTTACTACTCTTGCATGTGATACTGCAGTGACTAATTTGTATGAGAGTTTTGAAGATGTTACCACTCCTAATTTACCTTCATGCTGGACGAAAATCATAAAGGGTGCAAAAGTTGCATCAAGTGCTTATGTAAGAACCGAAAATTCAAATTCAAATTCATATTCAGCTCCAAATTCGGTTTCGTTGAATAATGCTACATCTACGGGTACCTATGATATTATTTTGGTTTCTCCTAAATTGTCAAATATTGCTTCTGATTCTTATCGTTTGCGTTTTTATGCAAAAAGTAATACAGATAATTTAGCTTTAGAAATAGGAACATTAAACAGTAATGCAAATGATGCTGTTTTTAAGTCTGTAAGTTCTGTTTTTGTTAAACAAACTTATGCAGAATATATAGTTCAATTTAATACTCATTCAACAGATTCTTATATAGGTATTCGATTGAATCCTACAGATACATATCAACAAGCAAACATAGATAATATTTCCTGGGAATTAATTCCAACCTGTCCTGATGTAAAAGAAATATATGCCCCTGTGGTTACTGAAAATTCAGTTGATTTGATGTGGACCGAAGGAGATGCGGGAGTAAATTCTTATGATATTGCAATTACAGGTAATTCTGTAAACAATCCTTCACAAATAGATACTTTTTTAAATACAACTCTACAAAAAATCACAATTGATGATTTAAAATCAGCTACTGATTATAAAGTGTGGGTGCGTTCGGTTTGTTCAGCAAGTAAAGGAAATTGGATGGGGCCGGTTACAATAAAAACCAGTTGTTTATCGACAACTATTCTGGAAGAAAAATTTGATTCAGTTACAGTTGGGGAATTACCGGCTTGTTGGTCAAAAGTGTTAAGAGGTGAAACTTTATCTCCTAGTGCTTATATAAAAACAATTTCAGCTCTTGATTCAGGAGTCAATGCTCTTGTTTTACATAATAGTGGTTCTACCAAAGGAAGCCAATACAATATTATTGCAGTAAGTCCAAACATGTCAAACATCCATTCTGGGCTTTATAGATTAAAATTCAAAGCAAGATGTGTAGGAACAAGTGATAATTTAGTGCTTCAGGTTGGTACGCTTAATACAGATACTAATTTTGCAGAATTCAATGTTGTTGAAAGCGTAACACTTTCAGGAAATACCTATAAGCAATATATAGTTAATTTCAGTTCGACTGATGGAACAGATAAACACATCGGTTTTCGTTTCGACGAGAATAATTTAACATATAAAACGATTTATATAGATGACATTTCTTGGGAACTAATTCCTTTATGCGCAGATGTTTCCGGGATTAAAATCACAGATCTAACAGAAACAGAGGCAGGTTTAAATTGGAGTAAAGCTGAAAATGAAACAACATGGAATGTATCGGTAAGACCAGTTACAGCTACGTCTGCCGATAATGTAAATTATGAAACAGTTCAAGATATTACTTCTTTCAATATTGAAAATTTAAAACCAGCTACAACTTACAAAGTGTGGGTTCGTTCGGTTTGCGGAACCGATAAATTCGGATATTGGATGGGACCAATTACTTTTACTACAGCTTGTCCTACAATAGAGGACTTCAGTGAAGATTTTGAAGAAACAACTATGCCAAATTTACCTGTTTGCTGGACAAAAATTTTGAGAGCAGATAAAGAAGCTCCTAGTTCTAAAATGGAGGGTGTGATTGAAACTACAGATGATTTTGGAGATCCGTACTTAGGAAAGACTAAAGGGGTTTTTATGAAAAACTTTGGTTCAAATAATAATTATGATGTCATTTTAGCTTCTCCCAGATTAGCAAATTTATCTGCGGGAACATACCGATTGAAATTTGCTGTACGTGGAAATATAAACCAATTGCAAATAGAAGTTGGTACCATGGATAATACAACCGATTCAGGTGTATTTACAAAATATGATGTTGTGCCTGCTCCAATGAAGACAAAAGAATATGTTATAAACTTTACTTCTAACATTCTTGGCGGAAATCATATTGCATTTCGTGTTTCTCCAAAACGTATGGATGATCAGGCTAATTCTTATACAATACTCTATTTAGACAATATCGTTTGGGAACTAATTCCTCTTTGTCCGGATGTTGAAGGATTAAATGTAAGTTATACAACTACAGAAACTGCCAGTATTGGCTGGACAGCAGGAAGTGAATCAAAATGGGAAGTAGTGATTGCTCCTGAAGATATTACTTCGCCAGAAGGTTTGACATCAACAATAGTTGAAGGTAATGCAATTCATACTGTCGATAAGTTAGATCCGGCAACGGTTTACAAAGCGTGGGTTCGTACAGTTTGTGATGGAATAAGAGGAAGTGGATATTGGTCTAAACCTTTAAAATTCATCACACAATGTTTACCAGTATCAACATTTAGTGAAGATTTTAAATCTACTACTTTCCCTAATTTGCCAATGTGTTGGAATAAAATATTAAGGAATGGACCTGCAATTGATTCAGATATTTATGTTGGAACTAATCCTACAAATCACATGGAAATCTATGCCGGAAAATCTGAAGTAACAGCTGATGTGATTTTAGCATGTCCTAGTATTCATACTGCAAGTTTAGAAGCGAATGTTTTAAAATTTAAGGGAGAGGCCAGTAACCCGATACAAATTGGATTTTTGAATAATAATTCTAAAGAAGCTATTTTTACTCCGGTTGTAACTTTTAATCCTGACCAAATGGGAAAAAGTAAAGAATTGACCGTAGATTTTTCAGGTAAATATGAGGGAAATATAACCGAGATATTTATTGGAATTAGATTAGCAACAGGAACGACATTAACAAGCTCTCAATATGCAGCTTTGTATGATATGACATGGTTGCCTAAACCAACGGATCCGGTAGTAACTGATCCTATTTTAAGTGACGAACAATTTAATTTGTCAAACTTTAATTATTATCCAAACCCGGTAAAAGACGTTTTGAATATTTCTTACCAAGACACTATTTCAAACGTTACGATTTATAATATTTTGGGACAAGAAATGCTTAGAAAATCGGTAAATGCCAGTTCTGCAATAATTGATATGTCTTCACTTGTAAACGGTTCTTATTTGGTTAAAATAAATTCAAACGATTTAATCAAAACTATCAAAGTAGTGAAACAATAATTCTAATTGATAATTCATTTTTTAAAATAACCTGTGACTGTTTGGTTACAGGTTATTTTTTTTGTCTAAAATTTGATGAATATGATCAAATAAAAAACACGAATTCCACTAATTANNAATTAGTGGAATTCGTGTTTAATTATATCTGCTTATTTTTTCTTTAGCGGACTGATTATTTCTACATTGTGAAATGCAATTGCACCTCTCACAACTCCCGAAATGGTATCTCTCAAAGCGTTTATGATGTGAATTTTTAATTCAGTTTTAGGAAAAATCAAACTTACCTCTCTTGCCGGTTTTGGTTCTGTAAATTGTCTTAATTTACTTTTGCTTTTTTCGTTTAAATCCAATGTGTGTAAATAAGGAAGTAAAGTGATTCCTAATCCTTCATCGGCCAATTTTATTAATGTTTCAAAACTTCCGCTCTCCAATTGGAATTTATTTTCAGATATCAAAGAATCTTTTTTACACAGATTGATTATTGAGTTTCTAAAACAATGACCATCTTGCAAAAGCAAAATTTCATCAAGTTTTAAATCGGAAATTTGAATTTCTTCGTTATTTGAATGTTCATTATTCTCCGGAAAATAAGCTACAAATGGTTCGTAATAAAGTACAATTTCCTTTAATTTTTCTTCCTCAAGCGGGGTCGAAGCAATGGCGGCATCCAAATGGCCATTGTTGAGTTTTAAGATAATTTCTTCGGTGCTAAGCTCTTCAATTATCAGTTTTACTTTTGGATATTTGTTGATAAAATTCCGAAGAAACATCGGTAAAAGAGTAGGCATAATTGTAGGAATAATTCCTAATTTGAATTCACCTCCAATAAAACCTTTTTGTTGTTCAACAATATCTTTGATTCTGTCGGCTTCTATAACAATATTCTTTGCCTGATTCACGATTTTCTGACCAATATCAGTAAGTTGAATTGGTTTTTTACTTCGGTCAAAAATCAGAATTTTAAGTTCTTCTTCTACTTTTTGTATCTGCATACTCAATGTAGGTTGAGTTACAAAACATTTTTCGGCTGCTAAAGTGAAATTTTTGTATTCGGCAACAGCCAATACATATTGTAATTGAGTTATTGTCATTGGTATAAAAATATTTGATACAAATATAAAAGGTATAAATGAAAACTATAGTTTTAAAATCCTTTTTTTGGTAGATTTGTTAAAAATAAGTTGTGCAACGACACTTAAAAAAACAATATTTATAAACTAAACACGCATCAGATGAAAACAAATGCAATAGGATTATCGATTAAAGAATCGGAAGTAATAATTGAATCATTAAATGAATTATTGGCAAATTTTCAGGTTTATTACCAAAATTTAAGAGGTTTGCATTGGAATATCAGAGGAAAGCGTTTCTTTGATTTACATGTGAAGTTTGAAGAATTGTACAACGACAGTCAGTTGAAAATTGATATGATTGCCGAAAGAGTACTGACTTTAGACGGAACTCCGCTTCATACTTTTGAAGATTATATTCAAAAAAATCAATTGCAAATTGGTAAAAACATTCACAATGATGAAGTTGCAGTAAATTTGATCGTTTCTTCATTGGGAGTTTTACTGAAATTGGAAAGAGAAATTTTGGAAAAAGCCGGCGAAATAAACGATGAAGGTACTTCGTCAATGATGAGTGATTTTATTACTGAGCAGGAAAAAACAATCTGGATGATGAAAGCCTGGTTGTCTTAATTTAAGGTTTATTTTTTTAGAAAGCCCAAATAGCATAAAATGTTGTTTGGGCTTTTTTGTTTTTGATTTTATTGTTCATAAATTATTTTATTTTTGCCCGATGAAATATTTCAACCTTCACACACATCAATCTGTTTTTCAGGAAAACGTATTGAATTTAGTGAATCAATATCCTAATGAATTTGATTCGAATATTCCGTTTTATTCCATTGGAATTCATCCGTGGTATATAGATTTGGTTAGGATTTCAGAAGATTTACAGATTATTTCAAATGTAGTATCACTTAAAAATTGCTTGGCAATTGGTGAATGTGGTTTGGACAAAAAGAAAGAATCAATTTCTTTTGAAGTACAAAAAGAAGTGTTTGAAGCTCAATTGAAACTGGCTCAGGAACATCAAAAACCGGTAGTAATTCATTGCGTTGGTGCATTTCAGGAAATAATTGAAATAAAAAATCGATTAAAAATAACCGTTCCGATGGTAATTCATGGTTTTTCAAAAAACGAACAGGTTGCAGAAATGATGATTGATCAGGGATTTTATCTTTCTTTTGGAAAACATCTTTTTAGAAATCCGGAAATGAAATCGGTTATTAAAAGTGTTCCTTCAAACAGACTTTTTTTGGAAACTGATGCTTCAGATTTCAATATTGATGAAGTTTATAATTTGGCATCTGAGATGAAAGAGCTAAAATTGGAAGAAATGGTTGAAATTATTCAGAATAATTTAGAAACAGTTTTTAAAATAAAACAATAGATAAAATAGAGTTATAATGGCACAATGGACAGAAAGAGCGGAACTTCTTTTTAAAGAAGAAGGGTTAAATAAATTGAAAAACGCAAAAATATTGATTGTTGGAGTAGGAGGAGTAGGTTCATTTGCTGCCGAGTTTGTTGCCAGAGCCGGAATTGGAAATATCACAATTGTAGATGGCGATACGGTTGATATTACCAACATAAACAGACAATTGCCGGCTTTGCATTCTACGGTTGGAAAAAATAAAGTAGATGTGGTAGGAGACAGATTGATGGATATAAATCCGGAGTTGAATCTTACTAAAATAAATGAATTTTTGTCTCCGGAGCGTGCTTTTGAAATTGTTTCAGATGAATTTACGTATGTTTTTGATTGCATTGATAGTTTGACTCCAAAAATGAATTTGATTTTGGCTTGTAAAAAGAAAAAAGTCAAAATAATCAGCAGTATGGGTGCAGGAGGAAAAATGGATGCTTCAAAAGTTCAGGTTGCCGATATCAGCAAAACCAAGAATTGTCCTTTGGCAAAAAATATCAGAAAGCGTCTGAAAGCAATGAATATTCATAAAGGAGTTAAAGTGGTTTTTTCTACTGAAATTCCGGATGCTTCAAGTGTAAAGATAACTGATGGAACCAATTTTAAAAAATCGTTTTACGGAACCAACAGTTATATGCCGGGATTATTCGGTTTGCACGCTGCCGAAACTGTAGTAAGACACATATTGAATAAATAAAAACACGAATCTTTTTCTTTTATTCGTAAATTTAGATTCCTAAAAAATCTAAGTTATGCAAAATCATATTCTTGTAGATAAGCACGAAGTAAGAAAAAGATTCAAACAAATGGATGAATTTACCCATAAAGGAATTCAGGGACATGCGTTAATTATTGGCGGAAGTTATGGAAAAATTGGTTCTGTCGTTTTGGCTTCAAAGGCAGCTCTCAAATCGGGAACGGGTTTGGTAACTGCTCTGATACCCAAATGTGGTTATATTATTTTGCAAACGTCTTTGCCCGAAGCAATGGTTATTACGAGTGAATCTGAAAGTAAAATTTCGGATATTACTTTTGATTTTGTTCCCAAAGCCATTGGCATAGGAATGGGGATGGGAACACACAAAAAAACTCAAAAAGCTTTTTTAAAATTTCTGGAAAGCCACAAAGATCCTTTGGTTGTTGATGCCGATGCTTTAAATATTTTATCTCAAAATCAGGAATGGTTTTCTTTACTGCCGGCTCAATCAATACTGACACCTCATAAAAAAGAGTTGGAAAGAATTGTAGGGAAATGGAATTCGGAAGATGAAAAGATAGAAAAAGTCAAAGCTTTTTCATTGAAAAATGAATTGATAATTGTAGTAAAAGGGGCACCGACTCAAATTGTTTTTGGAGAAACAGTTTTTGAAAATACTACCGGAAATCAGGCTTTGGCAACAGCCGGAAGCGGAGATGTACTTACCGGAATTATAACGGGACTTTTGGCCCAATCTTATGAACCATTGGATGCAGCAATAATCGGGGTTTATCTTCACGGACTTACTGCCGATATTTCTTCTCCTGATATGGGATATGAGAGTTTTATAGCTACTGATATTATAAACACCTTGGGAGAAGCTTTTTTACAAAGTTTTTATATTCAATAATTTGTTCAATTGGATTTGTTATATTCGCACAATGAAATTCCAAAAGCACATAAGTATTTTATTAGCCATTTTCCTCTTGGTTTCCAATGTGGGATTTGCTTTTAATGTGCATTATTGCGGAGATGAAGTAGCTTCTGTTGACACTGTTTATTTGCAGTTAGATCTAAAAGCAATTGAGAATGGTTGTAGTGGCGAAAAAGTAGAAAAAGAGAGTAACTGTTGCCGGAATATAACTTTTCATTTCCAGGAGAAATCAGAGAATACACTCACAAAATCAATTTCTTTTGATGTAGATTCTCATTTTTTAATAGTAGAAAGTAATAAAATTGTCGTTTCTCAAATCGTCAATTCTACAAAAAATTCAATTGCGTCTTATCATTATGAGGCCAATGTACCTCCTTTTTTCAAATTATACCATCAGTACATTTTTTACGACTAATTTTTAATGTTTTAAATTAAAACAAATCATCCCGAAGTCTCGGAATGGTTTAAATTTTCTTTTTTATAACATAAATTCAAGTCATGAAAAAACAAAATTCAATGCTTTTATTGGCGTTGTTTGGCTCATTTTCGGTCTTTTCTCAGGTTGTTTCAAAAGACACGCTGAAAGAGGTAAAAGTGCAAACCGTTCGTAAAAGTTTAAAAAAAACATATACAGCTTCAACCAATACTACCATACTTACAAGCAAAGAATTGCTCAAAGCTGCTTGCTGTAATTTGGCCGAAAGTTTTGAAACCAATCCTTCGGTCGATGTTAATTTTTCGGATGCATTAACAGGAACCCGACAAATCAAAATGTTGGGATTAACGAGCCCGTATTTGGTAATTACCGAAGAGAATGTGCCCTCGGTTCGTGGAGCTTCTCAGGCTTATGGTATGTCTTTTACTCCTGGAACCTGGGTTGAAAGTATTCAGGTTACCAAAGGAGCCGGAAGTGTTGTCAATGGTTACGAAAGTATTTCAGGACAAATCAATACTGAATTGATTAAGCCTTTAAAAGATATTCCTTTTTTTCTGAATGCTTATGGTTCGAGTGATTCCCGATTGGAGTTGAATACTCATTTCAATCATAAGTTTTCCGAAAAATTGGCGAGTAGTTTATTGGTTCACGGGAATACCAGAGTATCTAAATTTGATATGAATAACGATGGATTTATGGATAATCCTCTGGCCAAACAAATCAATTTGCTGAATCGTTGGCAATTTGCGAGTGCAGAAACTGGTTGGGTGGCTTTTGCCAATATTCGTTACATGAATGATAAAAAACAATCAGGTGAATTGAATTTTGATCCGGAAAAAGACAATGGAACTACCAATTATTGGGGATCGGAAATTAATACCGAAAGACTGGATTTGTCGGCAAAAGTAGGTTATGTTTTTCCTGATATGCCTTACCAGAGTATCGGTTTTCAAAATGCTTTTAATACTCATAATCAGGATTCTTATTTTGGTTTAAGAACTTACGACATCAAACAAACCAGTTATTATTCCAATCTGATTTTCAATTCGATTATCAATAATACCATGCATAAATTTGCGACAGGTTTAAATTTTACTTATGATAAATATGATGAATTTGTCAATGTCAATAATCTAAGCAGAATCGATAATTCGGTAGGTGCTTTTTTTGAATATACTTATGATAATGATGACAATCTGAGTTTGGTCTTGGGAGGAAGAGTTGACAATCATAACCGTTTGGGATTTTTTGCAACTCCAAGAATGCACTTGAGATACAATCCTTGGGAAAAGGCGGTTGTAAGATTATCGGCCGGAAGAGGAAAACGTAGTGCTAATATTTTTGCCGAAAATCAACAGCTTTTCGCCAGTTCGAGATCATTTGATATTCTTGATTCGGCAGGTAAAATTTATGGTCTGAATCCCGAAATTGCCTGGAATTATGGTATTGGTCTTATGCAAGGATTTACCTTGTTTGATAGAAATTTAGATTTAAGTTTAGATTTCTACAGAACCGATTTCCAAAATCAGGCTGTAGTCGATGTAATGCAGAGTCCGCAACAGGTTTTATTTTATAATTTAAAAGGAAAATCGTTTGCCAATAGTTTGCAGTTGGAGTTCAATTATGAATTGATGCATCATTTTAATTTAAGAACGGCCTACAAATATTATGACATTCAAACAGACTATTTATCAGGAACTTTTCAAAGACCTTTGCAAGCTAAAAATCGTTTTTTTGCCAATTTGGAATACGAAACCCATATAGCCGAAAAAGGAAAACAATGGAGATTTGATTATACTTTTAACTGGATTGGCGAGCAACAATTGCCTTATACAGCTTCAAATCCGGAAGCCGACAGAATGCCTGAGTTTTCTCCTGCATTTTCTTTGATGAATATGCAAATTACCCGAACTTTTTCTTCTGTTTTTGAAGTATATTTGGGCGGAGAAAATATCGGTAATTACAAACAGGAAAAGGCGATTCTTGGTAATAAAGATCCGTTTGGATCTAATTTTGATGCGTCAATTATCTATGCGCCTATATTTGGGCAAATGTATTATGCAGGATTGCGATTTAAGATAAAATAAGTTTTAAAGTCATAAAATTGAGAAAAGTATAATCAAACTAAAACATAATAAAAATGAAAAATTTAATTGCAAGTATATTGATGATTTTTGTAGGATTTACAATGCAATCACAAGATGTTCAACCGAATAAAAATGCTCAATATTCATTTGAAGTAAAAGGAAATTGCGAGCAATGTCAAAAAAGAATTCAGAAAGCTGCCATGTCTGTAAAAGGAGTAAAATCGGCAGTTTGGGATGTAGATTCTCAGAAAATAAACCTGATTTTGAATGAAGAAAAATGCAATGTTGAAGAGGTAAAAAAAGCTATTGCAAAATCAGGTCATGATACCGATGGAGTTAAGGCTACAGAAGAGGATTACAATAATCTTCACCACTGTTGTCAATATGACAGAAAATAAAAACAGCCGACTGTTTTAAAATGTAAAAAGGTTTTAGTTATTGCGACTAAAACCTTTTTTTTATAAAAATTTGGAAGTTAATTCAGGAGTAGGAATCATACATTGTTCCTGTTTTCCGTACCATTTGTAGCGGTTTTTAGCTACATAATCATAAAGCGGATCTCTGAGAAATGCCGGAATAATTTTGAAAACAAGATTGATGTTAAAAAAGCCACTCAGGTTTCTGGCAATTTCCAATGCTGCTGTTGATTTGATATAATAAGCAATTCCCGGCTCATAAAGAATAATACTATCGGTTTTGTTCGGATCAATTCCAATATATTTCACAATTTGTTTTCCCAAATCAGATTGAAGTGACACAAATCGGAATTGATCTTCTTTGTCGTACTTGATGATGTACAAAACCGACGAATTACAAAGATTGCAAACACCGTCAAAGAGTACTATTTTTTTGTTTTTTGGAAGGTTCTCCATTTTTGTTTAATCGGGATTATACTTAGAAATCATTTCACAAAGATTCGCAAAGGAGGCTCGGAGATTCACAAAGTCTCAGGTTTCCACAGCATCTTAGTGGTTCTTTGAGTGTTTTTTCGCGAATCTTTGTGAAATAACTTTGGGTTTAAATTTTAAATCTGCACTCGCTGTGCTAACTGAAAACTGATTACTTTTTCGCTTCCACCAATTCCAATTCCTCCAAACTAACCTTAGAAGTAAACAGTCCGTAATTCACAACTGCTTTATTTTTTTCAATCTTATCAATTGTTCCGATGGCTCTTCCGTCAATCATACGAACGCGATCTCCCAGTTTCAGAATAGGTTTCGGTTTTTCGATTACAGGTTTCAGTTTTTTCTCTTTCTTTTCTTTTCGGATTTCTTCGACTTTAACTTCAACTTCTTTGATGATTTCTTTCTTTTTCTCTTCTAAGGCTTTGGCAACTTTAGGAACTTCTTTCTTGCGTTTGGAATTTTCAATTTCAACTATTTTCAAAAACTCACCAATAAGCTCTTTTTTGTTTTTGTTGTTGAAATATTTTGTGGCCAAGTCATCAATTTTCTGACCGATATAAATAATTTTTTGATTGCTGTCGTACAATTCCTGATAACTTTCGAGCTTTTGCTTGATTTTGATATTTGTTGATTCCAGTTTCTTGCTTTCTTCTCTCGCTCTTATTTCTTCTTCTTTTAGATTTTGAGAAGTTTTTTCCAACTTAGAACGTTCTTTTTGAAGATTGGCAATGGTTTTATCAAAACGTACTTTTCCTACTTCTACTTTCTTTTTGGCACGATTAATCAGTCCAAAGGGAATTCCGTTTTTTTGTGCAACTTCAAAGGTAAAGGAACTTCCGGCTTGTCCCACAACCAATTTATATAAAGGTTCCAATGATTTTTCGTCAAAAAGCATATTGGCATTAGAGGCACAAGGCAATTCATTTGCTAAAATCTTCAGGTTGGAATAATGGGTCGTAATAATTCCGAAAGCTTCTCTGTGGTAGAATTCTTCAAGGAAAATCTCTGCCAGAGCACCTCCCAGTTCAGGATCGGAACCAGTACCAAACTCATCAATAAGGAACATGGTTTTGCTGTTGCACTTTTTCAAAAAGTAATTCATGTTTTTGAGTCGGTAACTGTAGGTACTCAAATGGTTTTCGATAGATTGGTTGTCGCCAATATCGGTAAGAATTCTGTCAAACAGAAAAGTTTCACTGCGTTCGTGTACAGGTATTAAAATTCCTGATTGAAGCATTAATTGCAATAATCCGACCGTTTTGAGCGAAATGGTTTTTCCACCTGCGTTGGGTCCCGAAATAACGATGATTCGTCTTTCCTGATTCAGTTCAAAAGTTTGTGGATGGGTAATTTCGTTTTTCTGTTTATTGTTCAAATACAGGATAGGGTGAAAGGCTTCTCTGAAAAACAGTCGGCGTTCCTCAGTTATATTTGGCAATATTCCGTTGATTTTATTGGCATATTTTGCTTTGGCAGCCACCACATCAATATCACTTAAAAAGTCCTGATATTGTTTCAAAAGAGGTAAAAACGGACGAATATCATTGGTCAACTGTTTCAGAATCCTCGTGATTTCTTCTTTTTCCTCATATTCCAAATTGCTCAATTCTCTCGAATATTTAAGAGTAGTTTCAGGTTCAATATAAGCAATACTTCCGGTTTTGGAACTTCCCAAAATAGTTCCGCGCACTTTTCGTCTGTACATTGCCAAAACGGCAAGCACTCTGCGGTTTTGTACAAAACTTTCTTTGATGTCATCCAGATAACCCAGCCCGTTGTATTGAGTGAGTGCAGCTCCGAAACTATGATTGACTTTTCCTCGAACCAGATTCATTTCACGACGAATTGCCTGCAATGCAGGAGAGGCGTTGTCTTTGATTTCGCCGTATTTATCGACCACAACATCAATGTATTTTATGATGTCTTTGGTGATTTCGATTCCGGAAGATTTGGCACATAAATACGGATAATAATCGTCAAATTTCTTGAAGAAAAGTAACAAAACATTCGTGGTTTCAGAAAGTGTAGCAATTTTCCGGAAACTTCCCACTTCAAGAAAACTGTCTTCAATTGCCAAAAACTTCAGTTCATGTGTAATGGCTTCAAATCCGTGATTCGGAATGGCATTGTTATTCTGAAAAGAAGAAACATATTCGGATGTTTGATACAGGGCACTCATCAAGGTTTCCTTGTCTCTGAAAGGAGTGATTTGTAGTGCTTTTTCTTTCCCAATATCGGTGTTACAGATGTCGGAAATGGTTTCTAAAACGGTTGGAAATTGTAAATCCTGTAATGTTTTTTCGGTAATCGAGATCATTTTCTTGTTTGAGTTGCAGAAGTTGCGAAGTTACAAAGTTTACGACATAATTCAAGTTACCTATTAGGGTGATTTAAATGGGAATAAGCAATAGAGGATTATTTCACAGAGATTCGCAAAAATTAATCATATATCTTTTGCTGATTTCCACATAAACTTTGAGCTTCTTTACGAGTTCTTTGTGAACCTCTGTGAAACAACTTTTAATGCTGATTTAGCTTTAACTATCTTAGAACCTTTGTAACTCTGCATCTCCGCAACTTTGAATCTTTGATTTTTTAAATCATCTTTGTATCTCAAAAAATCTCAGAAATGCAACCAAAACTAAATTCTACCTGGAAAACTATTTTATCAGAAGAAATAGAAAAACCATATTTTCTTGAATTGATGAAAAAGGTTGAGGAAGAATATCAAAACCATGTTTGTTTTCCGCCAAAGGAATTGATCTTTTCGGCTTTTGATTATTGTAGTTTCAAAGATTTGAAAGTGGTTATTATAGGGCAAGATCCGTATCATGGAGATGGGGAAGCCAACGGACTTTGCTTTTCGGTAAATGACAATGTCAAGATTCCGCCTTCTTTGCGCAATATTTTCAGGGAAATTGCTTCCGATTTGGATTTGATTATGATGCCCACTTCAGGAAATTTAGAACACTGGGCAAAACAAGGAATTTTGTTGCTCAATGCGTCTTTGACGGTGAGAAAAGATCAGCCAAATAGCCACAAACATTTGAAATGGAATTTGTTTGCCGATGCGGTAATCCGGAAAATTTCAGACGAAAAAGAAAATGTGGTTTTCCTGCTTTGGGGAAGTTTTGCCCACAAAAAAGGTTTGAAAATAGACAGAAACAAACATTTGGTTTTAGAATCCGGGCATCCTTCGCCTATGAGTGCCAATCAGGGGAAGTGGTTTGGAAATAAACATTTTAGTAAAGTAAATGAGTTTTTGAAGACTAAAGGGGAAAAGGAGATAGAGTGGTTTATTTAGCCCAAAAGAGCCAAAAGGCATTAGCCAAAAGTACAGGTTGTAGAGCAATTGCTGTAAACTATTGCCTAATCAAGAGTAAGCGCACTCAAAATTTCCTTATCCAGATAAGGACCACCGGGATAAGTAGCTGTGTAATCTAAGTTTAGCCAAACCTGTCCGCGCTCGTCAATATGGTAATGTATAGGTTTATCTTTGCTTTCTTTTTCAAATAATTTGTTTCGAATAAGAAAGTTTACTTTTTCCAAATCCTGAAGCGAACCTATTAAAATTTCAGGGTAAATATGTTTGTTAGTGTAAATTAATCGGGGAGTACCTCCAATAGATTTGACACAGGCCGCCATAAGTATAGAATGATCGTCGCAATCGCCCGAAAAATATTTTAGAGATTCTCTCGCGCTGGCAATATAATCTCTGTTTTTTGGGTCACTTACATAGTTCCAATTCGTATTTATTTCTTTAAAAACCGCAAAACACTGAATGATAGTTCTGTATTCGGGATAGCCTTTAATGTTTCTGAAATTTTGTAGAGTTGCCTGAATGGCAAAGTCTCTGATATCCTGATTTTCAAATTCAATAGCTTTGATGGTTTTTGACTTATTCGGAAAAGGGAGCAGTTTATCTATAATGATATCTTGAGGATAGGGCGTATGAGTCATGGAATAAATCATGGTTTCGTAATCGTTGTAAACATTACTAAAACCATAATCGCCAATAACAGTTCCGTAAAACAAAGCAATAAGATACAGGAAAATGCTTACAAGGGTAATTCGTCTTAGGGCTGTTAAAATGAGTTGGAGTACTGCCAAAATTAAGATAAACAGCAATATCCGGTCTAGATTGTATTTTATATCGAACTCAACTATATTTTCGTGAGCAATGATAAATAACGGAATAGTGATAAGAATATTCAAAACAAAAATAATGATACTGTCCCAAGGTTTACCTATATGTAACCTTTCTGAAAAAGTAGTATAATTTGTTTTTTCTTTGTTTATCATTTTCATAAAAAGAGCAAAACCAATGGGTTTTTACAATTGTTTCCAAAAGTACTTTTTTTATCAATTAGACCAACCATAGCCGATTGATTTTAAATTTATTTTGAGGTTTTGTTATTCAACTAATTTATTCAAATTGAAGGTTCCGGTGATCCGGATATTTTTATGGGTTTCAATGATTTATTAAATTTTTGATTTATTGTGGAAGACCGATGCTCTTTTTTTGCAGTTCAAAAATTTCTTTGGCTTGTTCCAAATGTCTTTGCTCGTGAGCAACGATAATGTCGAAAGCAGTTTCTAATTTATATACAATATTCCTGTTTGCCGGCGATGAAATTACAGTTCCTTTTCTTATAAAATCACTGGATTCATTGATTAGTTTTTTCAATTCGCTTTGATGGTTTGCAAATCTTTCTAAAATATCACCTGAAATTTGACTTTCTGAAGGTTCCCAAATCGGAAAAGTTTTAATTTTTTTCTTTCTGTCCGGTTGAACTGCATCAAGAAGCAGTTTGCCTAATAGGGAAACCACGAAACCGATTCTTCCGATAAAAGGAAGTTTGTGTGAACCTCTTTTCAAGTCGCCTAAAATGGGATAATAGCTTTGATTGACAACAATTAAATGGTCAATGTTTTGAGCAATGCTCCAAGTTTGAGGATTTGGTTTCCAATTTAGTTGATCACTTGTTAGCGAACCAAATAAGTGTGAAAATTCCTCTGTAGTTTTATCAATTTGGTTATTCCAATTCATCATAGCTTATTTGTTTTCTGTTATTGTTAAGACTGAAATGTCTGATGACTTAAACCTTTTTCTATGCACAAGTGCCAAGGTAAATTGAAGTGTTCCGGTACTTTTATGGGTTTCATATTATAATTTTAACTGATTAATCAATTCTATTAATGATAAGTTGAATTAGGAAGAATATTAGCATTAGAGGTAACCAAATGGTTAATGGAATTATTGTCCACAACTATTTTTGTTTCCTTTTCATTTCACTGTTCCATACAAAAAAGGATCCCACGATATAAAATATCCAACTGAAGAAAAGCCATAGGGAACGAAGGATATTAGAGTTCCGACGAGCATTATAATCTTACTAGCTATTGTTTGCCCGCTATCCGATTTTGAAATTATTTTAAACAAATTTTAAGCAGTTTATAGTTGAACGAATTGTAAAGGTTCAATATTAGTATTAGTGGCTTTGAATTTACTCTCCCCAAACTTGCATTATATTTTTATTCCACATTTTCTTTGCAAAATCAAGGAATTCAGTTGGGCCATTAGTAAATGCTTGATCAAATTTATAATTACCTCCATCAAATTCTTTCTCTGAAACTTTTACTTTGTTTTGACCTCTCATTGCATATTTTTGGTTCCCTTGGTACATAATTATTTTCATATCACACGGACTAACATCACCATGACATGCGGTTTTATACATTAACCAAATTTCAGCAATACCGTCTTTATTAAGATCGGTAATTTGAAAAGTATTCTTGATAAATGAAGCTTCAATATCAACAGGACAATCTTTAATAAAATCGTGGACTTTCCAAGTTTGTTTTGAATTGTTCTTTAAAATAAGGAAGTGGAAAGCAAAAAGTTCTGCGTCTAAAAAATCATCTTCAGACTCATTTCCTTTACTAGGATATTTGCCCGTTTCAGAAGTGATAACAATATTGTCACCTAAGTTGTCTTTCCATTTTACAGCATTTTTAATTTTTCCTTCAAATTTTATATCAGATGGAAGTTCTGTAGTCTGTAGTTTGGTCAGTTTAATTTGTGCTTTTCCCATTGTAGGAAATAAACACAAAAGTAATATTGCCCAAAGTCTTTTTGATGTTTTAAATTGTTTCATAGTCTTTAGATATTCATGCTTAGCTCTAGTTTTCAACCAATTTCCCCAACGTATAAACAATCAACTCATCCACCGCTTTATAAGGATTCTCGCTGAAAGTACCGTCAGCACGATTGGCAATAATGGCATTTAACGAAAGAGCCTGATGTCCTAAAAGTTTTGAAAGTCCATAAATAGCTGCGGTTTCCATTTCGAAATTGGTAATTTTATGGTTTTCAAACTGAAAATCATCCATTTTCGAATTTAGATTCTCGTCCTGAACAGCAAGTCTCAACACACGTCCCTGAGGTCCGTAAAAACCGCCGGCAGTGGCAGTAATTCCCTTGTGGGTTTTGTTGCTTTGCATTCTTTTTTCTAATATTTCAGAACACGAAATAATGTAAGGTTTACCTTTTCTCATATCCCAATTGGTGTGAGAAATAAAAGCATCTTCCATTTTATTTTTACAAATGTTGTCAATGCAATAGGAGCGAAGCATGTTGTCGAGTCCCAACCCAAAAGTTGAAAGAACAAAATGATCTACGGGAATTTCGGCTTGTAAAGAACCGGAAGTTCCAATTCGGATAATATTCAAAGAAGTCAGATTGGTTTTCGGCTTTCGGGTTTCCAGATCAATATTGACCAAAGCATCGAGTTCGTTAATAACAATATCGATATTGTCGGGTCCGATTCCTGTAGAAATAACGGTCAGTTTTTTGCCTTTGTAAATTCCAGTATGAGTTTTGAATTCTCTTTTTTGAGTCGAAAAAGTAATTGAATCAAAGTGTTGGGAGATTTTTTCTACCCGATCCTGATCTCCCACCAAAATAATATCTTGGGCAATGTTCTCCGGTTTCAGATTCAAATGATAAATACTGCCGTCAGGATTTAAGATTAATTCGGATGATTTGATGCTCATTGTAGTTGTTGGTTGTGAGTTGTTGGTTGTAAGTTGATTGTTTTTGGATTGAAAACAGAATAAATCTTAAATCTCAAATCGAGAATCCTCAATCTTAAATCAACTACCCTCCAACACGTTTTACATTATAACCTTCATTTTTCAGGATTTCCATTATTTTATCTCTGAAATTTCCCTGAATGATAATTTCGTTGTCTTTGACAGCTCCGCCCACACCACATTTGGTTTTGAGCATTTTGCCCAAAGCTTTCAAATCTTCTTCACTTCCCTGAAAACCTTTAATAATGGTGGCTACTTTTCCGCCACGGTTTTTCTTATCCAAATGTGCTTCCAGACGTTGTTTGTTGGGAGACAAAGTTTCGGTGGTTTCTTCGTTTGAATTGAATTCAAAATCCTCATTTGTAGAAAATACAAAACCTCCTAAATCTTCTAAACTGCTTATTTTCTTTGCCATATATTTTCAATAATAAAGATGCCCGAAGGCATCTTTTGGTTATTATTTCTTTGTTTAATTGGTGCCTAAAAGTATTTATTTTTTAGACACGAATTACACCAATTGGTATGAATTTTTACAAATCAATTCGTGGAAATCCGTGCAATTTGTGTTTGGTTTTTAAACTAAATTAAGCATTAAATAACCGCAAAGAGCGCAAGGTTTTTCCCTATAAATTAATAAATTTTAAGCATTCAAGCTTTGCGAACTTTGCGGTTAATTTCTGATATGTCTTTTTTAAAAACAATACTCATTTTCTGCCACAATTTTTGAAGCAATAGTTTCTCTTAAATTTTCAATATTTGGCATATTGACATATTTTGTAAAACGTCTTAATCCCATCAAAAGCATACGTTGTTCATCGCCTTCGGCAAAAGAGATAATGCTCTCTTTTCCTTTTACAGAAACAATATCAACAGCTTTGTACAGATATAATTTTGTCATGGCAATTTGTTCTTTTACAACATCTTCTCCTAGTTTTTTCGCCAGTTTTTCGGTTCTTAACAACGTACTTTCTGCCATATAAATTTCAATCAGAATATCGGCTGCGGCCAACAATAATTGTTGATGATTGTCGAGATTTGTACCATATTTTTGAACAGCACCTCCGGCAACCATCAAAAATGTTTTTTTCAGATTAGAAAGAATTACTTTTTCTTCGGAAAATAACTCAGAATAGTCAGGAATTTCAAAATCAGGTATAGCAAACAATTCGTCTCTGACTTTCGTTGCCGGACCTAATAAATCTATCTGACCTTTTAATGCTTTTTTAATGAGCATTCCCACCGAAAGCATTCGATTGATTTCATTAGTCCCTTCATAAATTCGGGTAATCCGGGCATCTCTCCAGGCACTTTCCATAGGTGTATCTTCCGAAAATCCCATTCCTCCCAGAATTTGGATTCCTTCGTCAGTGCAATTTTGTATATCTTCCGAAGCGGCCACTTTTAAAATTGAACATTCAATTGCAAATTCTTCAACTCCTTTTAATTCGGCTTCTGAATGAGAACTGCCTTCAGATTTTCTGATTTCAATTCGGGTTTCAATGTCTTTTGCAGCTCTGTACGTGGCACTTTCGCCGGCATAACAACTCATTGCCATTTCGGCCAATTTAGAACGGATAGCTCCAAAATGAGAAATCTCAGTATTGAATTGTTTTCGCTCATTGGCATATTTCACCGAATTTGTAATAACTCTGCGTTGGGCGTCTAAGGTAGCTGCGGCTAATTTTATGCGTCCAATATTGAGTGCATTCATTGCAATTTTGAAACCTTCTCCTCGTTGGGCTAACATATTTTCTGCCGGAACTTTTGTTTCATTGAAGAAAACCTGACGGGTAGAAGAACCGCGAATTCCAAGTTTGTGTTCTTCTTCTCCCAAAGAAATTCCATTTAAAGGATCATTTTCAACTATGAAACCGGTAATGTTTTTATCATCTTCAATTCTGGCAAAAACTATAAACAGATTGCAAAAACCGGCATTAGAAATCCACATTTTTTGTCCAGAAATTTTATAATGTGTGCCGTCTTGCGAAAGTACTGCTTTGGTTTTGCCCGAATTGGCATCACTTCCGGCTTCGGGTTCTGTAAGGGCATAGGCTCCAAACCATTCGCCGGAAGCAAGTTTAGGAACGTATTTTTGTTTTTGAGCTTCGGTACCATAAAGAGTAATCGGCATAGTCCCGATTCCGGTATGAGCGCCAAAAGCTGTTGCAAACGAACCGGTTGCTCCCGAAATATAGTCGCAAACCAAAACGGTACTGACAAATCCCATTCCCATTCCTCCGTAAGCTTCGGGAACAGCTACACTCAATAGTCCAAGTTCAGCAGCTTTTTGCATACATTCTTTGGTAAAAGCGTAGTCTTTGTTCTCAAATCGGTTTTTGTTGGGCCAGATTTCTTTATCAACAAATTCTTTTACAGATTCACGCATCATTAATTGTTCATCTGTAAAATCTTCCGGGATAAAAATATTTTCGCATTTGGTTTCTTTTACAAGGAATTGACCTCCTCTGGTTATGTTGGTTATAATATCGTTCATCTTTATATTATTTTAAATTTTGAATTATAAATTTTAAATGCAGGGTTGGTACATTGAATTATTTTAATCTTTCTTGTGATGTTTTGGTTAGGATGTTTATTATGTGTTCAATTTCGATAACTATTCATTGGAATTGCTGTTAGATTGGATTTGTCTAATAATCGTAACCGGTACTTTGTTTCTCTGGCTTCTTTAGAAGCAATAGACATTTTGTTAATAAAATCTCTCTTTGATTGAGCTGCAATTGCTTCTTCAACATTTGCACCTATTACTTGTTGCTGATCTTATAATTTGTTTAGAAATAATAAATTCGTTTTCTTTTTTTAGTTGTATAAAAAGATCTATAATTGAGAGAGCAAAATCAAATGTTTTATTGGCAATAATATTGTCTTTCATACATTTAAAATTCATCATTTAAAATAAATTATAACAACTCATAAATCCCCGCAGTTCCTTGTCCGGTTCCTACGCACATACTTACAATTCCGTATTTGTTTTTTCTGAGTTTCATTTCGTCGAATAATTGAACCGAAAGTTTTGCTCCTGTGCACCCCAGCGGATGGCCTAAAGCAATGGCACCTCCGTTTACGTTTACGATTTCGGGATTGATGTTTAATTCCCGGATAACAGCAAGCGATTGAGAAGCAAAAGCTTCGTTGAGTTCAATTAAATCGATGTCTTTCAATTGCAGTCCGGCTTGTTGTAAAGCTTTCGGAATGGCTTTTATCGGTCCGATTCCCATAAGTTTAGGTTCTACACCGGCAGAAGCAATGTTAACCAAACGGGCAATGGGTTTAAGATTTAGTTCTTTCACCATTTCTTCGCTCATGATTAAGACAAAGGCAGCTCCGTCGCTCATTTGAGAAGAGTTTCCGGCAGTTACGCTTCCATCGGCAGCAAAAACAGGTTTTAGACCTGCCAAGGCATCGATTGAAGTTCCGGCTCTTGGACCTTCGTCTTTATTAACAAGATATGATTTTGTTTCCTTTTTACCGTTCTCGTTGATGAATGTTTGTTCAATTGTGATAGGGACAATTTGTTTGTCAAATTTGCCTTCGGCTTGTGCTTTTAATGCTTTAAGATGAGATTTATAAGCAAATTCATCCTGATCGGTTCTTGAAACATTATACTTTTTAGCAACGGCTTCGGCTGTTAATCCCATTCCCCAGTAATAATCTTCGTGACCTGCTTTAGCCAAGTCATAATCAGGTGTAGGTTTATAACCTCCCATTGGAATGAAACTCATACTTTCGGCACCGCCGGCAATGATACAATGTGCCATTCCCGATTGGATTTTGGCTGTTGCCATCCCAATAGTTTCAAGTCCTGAGGCACAATAACGGTTTACGGTAACTCCCGGAACATCTTCAATTTTCAATCCCATTAAGGAAATTAAGCGCCCCATGTTAAGTCCTTGCTCGGCTTCGGGCATGGCGTTGCCAACCATTACGTCATCAATTCGTTTTTTGTCGAAATCCGGCAGTTCATTCATCATGAATTGAATGGTTTCTGCGGCTAATTCATCGGGTCTTTTAAATCGGAATAAACCTTTTGGGGCTTTGCCCACGGCGGTTCTGTATGCTTTTACTATGTATGCAGTCTTGGTCATTATCCTGGTTTGTAATGGTTAGGTATTTTGTTAAAGACAATCAGAGATTGTACTCGTTTGAGTAAAAATAGAGAATTAATTTTAATTCAGGTATAATAAAAATTGTTTTTCCATATTCTCTTATAGAAGAAATGAAAGTTGAAGAATTGGTATTAGAATGCCTTTTCCCGGAACAACTACAAGGGGAAGAATGGGCTTTTTTGAAATCGGTTTTTTATGATTTTTCTAAAAATTAGATTTTTGGAAGGGTTGTGCAACAGCTACGGCTGTTATGTGCCGTTTAGATAGGTGCATTTACAGATAAAGATGTAATTTTTTTAGAATTCAAATTAATTTCGCCACGAAAAAAACAATTTCCTCCACCAGCAACATGTATTTGTTTTGTGGTCCAATTTGGATAAGGTATATTAATTCCTTGAAAACACCTAAAAAGTATATTGTTTTTTCCTTGTTTTTTGATATACTAGGATAATATTGTCTCCTATATTCATTCAAAGGTAAAGGAGTTTCCGACTTGCTAAAAAAATGATATTCTTCCACAAGCTGAGACTTTGTCTTTTTTAATTCGTTTGCGAGGAGACTTTCTGATAGTTGAATTTCATTTTTGGTTGGATGAAAATAAGTTTCATCTCTCCGTAAGGTAAAGTTTTTAAAAATAGCAATGTAAGCTTCACCATTTGAATCTTTAATCTAAATAATTCCTCGAGGCTCTGCCTCGGGGTTTCCGCTTCCACCTCTCCTTGGGAGAGGTCGGATTTACGGAGTAAATCCGGGTGAGGCAAAATAAAAGAATTTCAAGAAATTATTTTATTAACAAGCTCTGAAGGCATATCATCCGATGATTTACATGAGGACAACAGCAAAATACCAAGTAGTATAGGAAGAATTTTCATTGATATATGTTATAAATGGCACACAACGGCAGTTCGTCTAAAAAC